>ERZ827478.49-NODE-49-length-129180-cov-29.207861_pt1 | contig 129180 bp, 120 predicted proteins | sample MGYA00519705_ERZ827478 | MGnify/ENA primary metagenome ERZ827478 (study PRJEB31778, sample SAMEA3449318) | human gut metagenome | biome: human gut; feature: human-associated habitat; material: faeces | place: United Kingdom | collected 2010/2012 ...
TGGCTCATCGTGTATGCAAAAAGTGCGGCTATTACGACGGCAAGCAGGCAGTTGCGGTCAATAAGGACTAATATCGCCTGAAGTTTTTAAAAACTCAAGGGACCCTCTTAAAAAGGGTCTCTTTTGTTTTAGTTCAAAATATTATATGACATCGCGTATGATGACAGCCTTCCGCCACTCTTCCGGAGGGAATTCAGGCTTGGTTGTGTTGCGTATAGTATTCTTGTTGGTCGCGATTTTTTCTCCTTGCAATGATTTCCCGACGTGAGCTGCGCCACAGCATGAGCAGCATCTCGCTGACCGGTCTGGCCCGGTCCCTTCGCACGGCCTTTTTCACGGACCTAAGCTGCTCGCCGTCCGGGCACAGCACGCCAACGCCGTATGGCACGGCATCCTTCACAGCCTCGTAGATATCTGTGGGCATCACGTAGTAGTTGTAGTCCGCTATGAAGTTATGCCCATTTAGCGACTTGAAATCCTCTACGGAGGACTTGATTTCGTAGGCGTAGAAGTCCCCCTTTTCGATACCAGAGGTCGTATTATTGAGTGGCTTGAAGCGCATATAGTCCACACGAATCTTGTGATTAGTTGAATAATCGAACGTGACTTCTTTCGCCCAGTATATGCGGGGGTCGCCGTGCGGGTCGATGTATCGTTCCAACATGGCGGAGAGCTGGCGCGTGCGGCTGTGGCGAAGGAATCGCTCTACTGATTTGATGCTCATTCTTCCCCTTCTCCATCTTCAAGGATTTCTATGGCAATGCCACGAGGACTGCTGTTTTGTTCCAACAAACAGTACGGGACGTTCTTTAGAATAGCAACAGTGCCCGGCATAACGATAGACTTCCAGAACCTTGCACTGCCGCCTGACATTATGTCTCCGGACTCAATGACAACGTCATCTCCCGGATATGCATCCGAATCGCGACCAGTAGCGCGAGCTATACATTTCCCGTAGAGTATGACCGCTCCGCGCACTTTTTCCACCCCATCGTGAAAGGTGCATTTCACCGTTCGCAGCTCTCTTTCTTCTGGGATGGAGTCATCTATACCAAAGACCTCTTTCATTATGGCTCTGACGCGGTCTACGGCGTATATCGGAACTATCCATGCTCGTGCCAAGGCGTCCCACCTGGCGCCTCCTATGTGCCTCTTTATTTTCTGCACGAACTCCTCATTATACGCGGCGTATATGCTGGCCTCGTTATTGATTATATTGATTATAATCCGATTTTCGTTCTTCATCGAAAATTCGCTGCGGATACCCCATGCTTTAACTATGGGGATGAGCAGCTACCTTCCTTTCTTTTGTGGTTGACGCCAATCAACCGAAATACTGTGCCAGAAATGCATACACCATCGGCGCGATACTCCTTAAATGAGAGGGGTTTGAGAAGAATATCTCCGCCGACGAAGCCAAAAATTCTCTTGGCAGCTGGTCGTTCCCCTTCGACACCGCAACGGCGTGTTTTTCAGCTGCATATATTGCGCCAAACTCGGGATTTCCAGATATGTTCCCCATGTTCCTGTAGTCCCACACATGTATCATCTCATGGCATATCGTAGCGGAATTATATATATTACCGTTGACGTAAATACGGCCAGAAGCGGCGTCCGTAACACCCAATATCCTTGTATCGTACCTCGCCAAGCCAGGTATGACCTCCTTAAGATTCTTTGTCGTTATGATTATACAGCGGACATTAGCCCGGGCCAGTCTCGCATCCAGTCGTTTGATTGATGAAACATAACTATTGAGAATCTTATCCGTAACAGAGTTATCCGAGTACACCTCAATTCCGTTTACTACCCCGAAGTACAGGTATCCGTTGTTGTCGGTGCCACCATTGACAGTGAGTCTCGGCGTTGCTCCCGAAACCTGTTCTTCTGAAGAAGATGTTTTTTGTTCCGGTAATTTCTGGGCATCTGTCTTCTGGTTGCTTGAAACTGCTCCCTCTGGCGCCCCATCCTTTACGGCAACAGGTTTTTCCTTGGTGAGTTTTGTTACATCTACATATCCCGTATCCCCGTTCTCAAGCCGGATTTGCGCCCAGCCTTCTGCGGCCACGGTCATACAGACTACCTTCGTTCCGTTCTTTGCATGTGTATATGCATCGAGAGCATTATCCGGCGCTCTGCGAATATCAATCCTTGCTCCCTGCACCCACATGTCTTCGTTGATTATGGTGTACTCGTAGCTCTCGGCATGCTTGCCATCGCCTATAGCCGTGGAGTAATCCATGTATGGGTTTAAAAATCTTGACGTGGCATCCTCATAACCGGAAAGAGGTCGAATAATGTCTGTCCCAAGGTTGACCGATTCTATGAGGTACACGGTTTCCGATGCGCTGGAAGTTACGGCAGCCGCATTGACGTCGCTTAGCCTTTCTGAGTCTTCCGCAAAAGCGAGAATCGGGCCGGTCACGACACACGCCTTCTGCCGTGAAGCATCTTCCGTTCCTTGCCTTGCTTCGTTTCTTATATTGTCACATACCACGTATACCACGCTTAACAGGATTAAGCAGACGCAGGCGCCGGAAACACGCCGCAAAAATCTTTTTTCATTCATATTTTTATGTTCCCCCAGCACATAAAAGCTGTCCGTCATCGTCAAAGATGTAATTTCGATTCCCGTGCTCGAAAACACCTACTTTCAAAGTTCCATCACTCTGCGCGTAGTACCATGCTCCATCAACGCACAGGAAGCCGTCATTAAGCGGTACGCCGTCTTCGTAGTAGTACTTGAGCCCGCCATTATCTAAGAAACCCTGGTATGGCGTATAGTCCTCTCCATATAATATACCGTTTACATAGCCTTTTACGGGATGTCCTTCTTCGTCGCTATAATATATCGTCTTATTGAGATACACGTATCCTTTTAGTGTAATTATGGCGCCATCGTTATCGAAAAGATAGGATTTTCCATCTATCTCATATGCTCCGCCGAAGTACATGTGCCCATCGTCAATGTCAAAATAATGCAGTGAACCGTTGTAGGTCTGCCATCCTCTAAGCGGGTCATCATTAGCATATACATATTTGCGTTCATTTACTGTTATAATCCCCTTGTCGTCTATTTCGCCTACACAGACGCCAAGAGTGTCAAAATAATATTCTTTCAGTCCTATTCCTCTGATACCTGTGCAGGGATTCCCGTCTTCGTCGTAAAAATACAGATTCCCATCGTCTTTTGTTACCCAGCCGTCATCAGAGTCGCCTATGCTTATCATGTGTGTGCCTACATTGTATACACCCTCAGTGATATATTCGATACAGGGTACATATGCCCATGTCCACCAATCCTTTGCTTTAAACTCAGAAAGCGTCACGCCCTGCTTTGCCGATTGCGCTTGGATTACCATATTGTTGCCTACATATATTCCCACATGCCCCGACCTATGCAGTATTATACCGGGTAAGTCGGGCATTGCGTCCATGACGTTTGTCTCCGTCTTGCTGCTATTCAGCGCGTAGGCATCAGAATTTAGAAAGCGGACATATCCAAATTCGCGCCAGGATACAGAATATCCTCTCTCTTTTTCATACAGATACCCTCGTATGAGGCCGGAACAATCTGCAACCTGATGCCCCAGCCAGCGGCGGCTTGTCTCTACCTTCTCTGGAGTATAGTACACAGGATTCTTCTTAGCCAGCAAACTCAATAGGCTCTCGGTTAGCGTTTCGCCTACCGTCCCCCTCGCATATCCCCATTTGTTCTCCACAGCCTTATATGCATAAACACACAACCCTATATTGGTCTTGCCGGGAATATTTGCAAAGTCTTCCTTCTTTACTGTTGAAGTCAGTTCAAACTTATCCGGCTTTTTCGGTCTGGCCGTAGCTCTTGGAGCTATATCGTCCCCATCATCTTCCGCTGTCTCGTCTTCTTCTGGCACAGGCGTTGGAGATGCGGTGGGTTTTGCTTTTTCGCTCGGAGACGGTTGCGTTTTCGCCTTTGTATCAGAGCCAGAGGACGGCTGAGGCGCAATTATAGCGTCAGGCTCTGAACTCGCTGCCGGACCAATAGAGGGAGCTGGAGTTGTCCCCATCGCCGGTGACGCGGTCGGAATCTCTATTAGTGCCACGGAATCCTCATCGTTGTTAATTTCGTTCGTTGCATACGCCATCATCCCGGATATCGTTATTCCCGTTATGATGATTGCCATAACGACAGTCATGCACATATATCGCCGCGCCTGATTTACCTTTCCACACTCCATTCGAAATTTCCTCCGTTATATTCCAAAACGATTGTGCCGTTCTTATCCGTCCTGTATGCTTTAGCCCCGCATATCAATAAAGTCATAATGGTCTCCTTATGAGGGTGTCCATATTGGTTGTCAGCTCCACAAGAGATAACGGCATACTTAGGTGCGACCTTTGCACAGAAAAGTGGATTGGTAGAATTGCTGGCGCCGTGATGCCCGACCTTGAGTACATCTGCAGACAGTGATTTCGCGTCTCTTTTAAGCAGCCCCAGTTCTTCCTCCTCTTGTGCATCGCCCATGAACAGCACAGATATATTATCGTAATCTATTCTGACAACCACGGAACAGTTGTTTATCGCGGTATCATCCACATCTGTTCCGTGAGCCGGCACCGATAATGGGCCTAATATTTCTAACTTCCCCTTACCCATCGAGTACGACAATCCTGCCGCTGCAAAAGTTGTGGAGGTTCCCCTTCCATTCAACGCCTTTCGCATTTGTTCATAGGACGCATTCTTGCCTTCTATATCTGGAAGCAGAAATTGCTTTACATCAAAGTCGCGTATAATATTGGACATCCCGCCTATGTGGTCTGCGTGCGGGTGCGTAGCTATCACATAATCGAGCGATGTTATACCAAGCCCCCGTAGGTATTCGAATACCATCGGATAGCTATCCCACGACCCTGCGTCTATAAGCACGGAATGCCCATCGCACTGTACCAGCGTGCAGTCTGCCTGTCCTACATCCAGAAAATGCACCGTCAGTCCATTTTCCCCTGTGGCCTCGCATCGTTCGGCCTCGGGCGCCGGAGTCATAACGGAAGGGCTGCTTATCTGAAGACAGTCATTGTCATTGCGGATTGCGCCTTCTTCTGTCATATAGGCGCCGCTTGCAGCATCGTAAATTCCGCCCGTTTCATTTGAAACATTGACGCTTATTTCCGGAGTCACATTAGCGACCACCGGCGGCGCAAGCGTTGCAGCAACCCAAAACAGGGCTATTGAAAGCATGGCGCAGGTTCTTCTACTGCTTATACGCGTATAAGCCTTCCATACCTTGTATAGTGCAGGCATCACGAGTACTGCCGCTGCAAACGCCGGGATAGATGCGGTTACAGCTTCGTTTGCCAGACAGAATGCACCTAACGCAGCACAAATAACAGCAAACAACCATGCGAGAACTACATATATGCCTTCTCTCACGGGGATGTATGCGCCCCATTCGTGTAGTTTAAGCTGCGTCTCGAAATAAGTTCTATCTTCTTCATACAGATGCGAAGCGCCAGCCTATCAAAAATGCCGGAGGGGGCCTCCTTGTTGTCTCGCGACTGTTCACATTTAAATTCAATATTTCTAACATACAGCCACCGTGCAAAATCAACCCCCGAAAGCAACGTATAGGCGTCTTCTATTTGCGACAACCGAAAATCAAGGGCTTCCATTTCCTGCAAAGAGAACTTTCTGGTAAACGAAAAACGATAGACTCCGAATTCAACGTATTTTACGCTTTTGCTATAATCAAAATCTGCTTCGGGCATATAACCTCCTTAAACTTTCAACGTCTTTTACATATAATACAGTTAGATGTGCGAGTAAGTCAATAAAAAATGGGAGAGATATTTAACCTCTCCCACATTATACCGTATTCTGAGCAAGCAACTTATTTATTTCCCATCAGCATTGCCTGCAATTCGTCAAAGCGCGCCGCCTTTTGCCGCACCTCCGCAATTATGGCATCCTTGTCTTTAAGCTCAGCACTGTATTGTTCTTTTACTTTGTTCAACTCTTTTTCAGCGTCTTTTAACTGTTCCTTATGCTTTTTTATGGTAGTTTGGGCGGAATTGAGCTCCTCCATAAGCTTCGTTATCTTTTCTTTATGTTGTATTATTTCCTCATCCTGCACTTCCAGCCGCCTCTGGAGGGTCTCATTCTTTTTTTTGTATTGCGCCAGCATAGCCGCTGTTGCAGGAGGAGAATCCGGCAACCCTTCTCTCATCATCTGCTTTAGCCTTGATTCAGCCTCATCGATGCGTTTATTGACCTTCAGCCTATATTCGGCCATCTCTTCTTCTGAGTATATAGGGGGACTCATCTCTCTCAGGTCTGATATCAAATCCCTCAGCACAAAGGAGTTATAGAGATTAGGTACGGGCTCGTTAAGTTCGTTTGCTACCTTCCTAAAATTAACCGTTTCACCCTTATCAACATAAGCCCTGAGCTTACTAATACACGCGAGCTTTCTTTCGTAGCTGTTTACCCTGCGGCTTAATGTTGCTTGGTCTGTTTTTGCCATTTTGCGTTTCCCTTTCTGTATAATACTTTTTAACCCGTGGAGTTCCCCGGTGTTAGTATCCCAGCAGAAGGCATGGTCTCTTCCGGAGACAGAACGGTGTTTTTATTCGTGGTAGCATCAGGAGAAAGAGGCATCCCCTCCTGCTCCGGAATCAAATCAACCTCCATTTCCGGGATGTACGTAGAGGGATTGCCGGAACCAATAGAATCAACGATTGGTGCAGTGGCCGCTTCGCTTTCTTTGGAGGGAATGGACGAATCCTCAACCTCTCCTTGTTGCGGGGGCATATACCCCAGAACACCATCGCTGTAAGTAAAAAGCCCCACTCCGTTGAGATAATATAACCCGGCCGGTATATTATCGGGAAGCCTGAGGATGAAATATCCGGATTTCGTTTCCTGATACGCAGTTATCTCGTATGTCGAATCAGAGCACCAAATATGCGTGTCGGCCTGCACTTGAATCTGCTTAAACCGAGTTCCTTCGTAAAAGCCAATTCTGTAAGTGCCCATGCTCTCCAGACCTGTCATATATCCGTCCGAGCATATGTTGTCGTATGGGAAGTCCATTCCGTTCAATTCGCGAACGGAGCTTGCTGCAGGGTTCGTGATAGCAGCTCTTTTTGCCTGATACATCGTGCTTCCTGCGGAATAATCTTCAGCATCTTTACTGAATGAAATCTGTCCCAACGAATTTGTTTTGAAGATAGTCCCCAGCGTGTACCCCGCATCCGTAAAATGCTCTATTTTATAGCTTTTCTCAGGATTTGCATCGTGTGAGAATAAAACTAACTGTCGTTCATCGCCTATATCCGGAATCAGGGTTTCAAGCTTATTCCCTGCAAGCCACACGAAGCGTGTCGCATCGCGCTCCCCGGAATTACCTTTCAAGTAGAGTCCATACGAAAGGAGCGGGCTATATGCATCGCCATCCTTCACGTATATCTCGGAGGTCTTGTACACCTCCCCTAACGTAAATCGCCACATATTGCCATCCTCATCGCAAAGACCTCTGCTTTGAGAACAGCCGGATGCCAATAGCAAAATGGCAGTAATAGCAGGTAAAATTAGAAAAGCAATACACCTTTTGCGCCATGATTTCTTTTTAAAGCTTCGTGCCACCACAGGCCGTCTCCTCCTTGTAGTTGAGAAATTATCCGGGTGACATCATCATCTTACATTATCATCTTTTATATGTCAATGACGTTGAACGATTTTACCCGGTGTTTTTTTGTGTTTTATTTTAACATTGTGCGTTTTATTCTTATTTCGCACACATCGTTATCCTTTGTTTTCTTTTTGTCTCCATTGATAAATACATATAAAAAACGCAGAATATCCCCGAAGAACAGAAGTTGACTCCTCCTTCCCCCTTACGGCTTGAGCCTGCGTTATACGTCTAACTTATCATCGCGTCGCTACACGCTTATACCTATATAACAAAAGATGAAAAAGACGTCGAGGGCAATGGCAACCACATAGAAAACCTGAAAACCGTGAGCCGCCTTCTTCTCCGAAAAATATTCCTTGGAAAGCTGCTTGAGCCTGCAAGCAGCGATAAACATGGAAACCGCGATTATAAGTATATAGTAACCGCCTGGCAATAATTTCGGCGCCGTACCAATCCCTTCGTAAGCCAACGCAATACTTATTATGGGCATTACTCCGGAGAAAAACACTACCAAGCAGGAAAAGCAACAGAATAACTCGCGCATTTTTGCGGGGAGCCCGCGCCATACATGATTTAATGCATCGCGCAGACGTGGCTCTCCTGTTTGCATCGAATCGCATTCCCTGGGTTTTATCAGTTTTTCCTGTTTGTGGATTTTATCCTTATAGTTTTCCATCTAAAATCAGGCAAAGGTACGCTTTCCCCTCTATAGGTGGGTGCGGAGTTGCCCATCCTCCCTTCTTTTCATCGGCCAAGTGCAAGTATTGCGTTAAGTATGCCGGGCACTTCCTCTATCGCATTCGTAACAAGGCTCAAGTCAACAGTTCCCCGAAGAACGAGGTATAGCCCTACAAGGACTATTAAAAACGACAGTTTACCAATCATGCGACTTAAAAACCGAAGCGCAAAGTAAATCACAGCAATGCCCACTATTATCTGTAGCAGGTCCGTACCAACATACGACATGGCCGTCGAACCCACGTCCTGTACGGTGTTTAAAACATCATTAGCGTTTGACAGTTCCGGGATTTCGATATTCACAAAACTACCCCCTTCCGTGATAGAAAGTCCAAATATGAAAGGTAACGAATTTTATATATTTCTGTCACCAACAACGTCGCTACCTTCCCACTTTTTCGTTTAAGTATTCGCCTAAATACATAATACACGCGAGGATTCCACGTGTCAATCAGAAATCGGGAGGGTTGCAAGCGCGTAAATGGCTATTTCCCTTATTATTTCACGTCTTTTATATGCGCGGGATTTGCATGAGAACAAGTCGTTGGCGAAACGCCGGAATGAAGCACTCGATAATCGAATTGGCGAGTGCTTCAATAATAATTCCAAAGGCGTAGAACCAATATTTCAACTCTCACCCCCGTGCGGGGGGACTTTTTTTGCCAGAGTTTCCCCGGCGAAACCATTTCAACTCTCTCCCCCCGTGCGGGGCGTGACTATATCCAATTTGACACGATTGGTCAAGTATCAAATTTCAACTCTCACACCCTTTGCGGGGTGTGACGTGATGACCGCCCTGCTCCGGCGTCCAGTGGTTATTTCAACTCTCTCCCCCTGTGCGTGGCATGACACAAAAGGCAGAGGACAGTACTTATTCCGCGATGATTTCAACTCTCACGCCCTGTGAGGGGCGTGACCTGCACCCGATGAAAAACATCGGTATCCCCCAGCTATTTCAACTCTCACGCCCTGTGAGGGGCGTGGCATATGTCCGAGTACGCGCCTAACGCCGTAGCCGCATTTCAACTCTCACGCCCTGTGAGGGGCGTGGCCTTGGCTATACGCTCGGGCTGAGCGTTTCTCATGATTTCAACTCTCACGCCCTGTGAGGGGCGTGGCTGTCCTTATATAAGCAAATTATGTGCCGAGTTCTACTTTTTTACTTTTAATGCAACGAATTATCTATATTTATCCCTGCTTTCCCAGAGCGTTAAGGTGCGAACCTCCCCCTGTTTTTATGGTTGCTTATGCTTCGCGCTTCCGTGAATTTGCTTCCAATGCCCCCCTTGCTTCATCTTGGGATTCGTACAGTACGCTGGCTATGAACATGGTCCCAGGGTTCGTGGCCGGCGACGAGGATAAAGAACAAAGGTGTGTGCCGTATATGCAATCCTCTGTTACTTCCCCGATATATATTGCGCTCGCGACCTTCGGCGGCAGCGTTCTCTCGTCAATAAACCATACCTTGCTGCTTACCGGGAACGGTGTTCTGATAAGCATTCCGTCTCGTTCCAGGCGTGTGAGTTCTTTCAACCTATCCAATGAATCTGCCATTGCCGCAATTCGCTCAGCATACGCGGCCTCTTTTTCCTGTAAGGACTGAATGGTATTCTCTTGCTGTTCCGACTCCTTGCAGAGAGCCTTTATAAGGGTCTGCTGCTGAATCAGTTCTTCTTTTTTCTCTGTTACCTGCTGCTGCAGCTCCTTTACCTTCTCTTCCTGCGTTGCCCTTGCGGCAGCCTCCGCCATTGTTTTTGCATCTTCTATCTGATTCAAAAACTCCTGCTCCTGCTTTAACATGTCGTTCCGTAGCTGTTCGCACAGGAGCTCTTTCTTCGTAATATCATCCGAATACTTGGAAGCAAGACGGGACTTCTCTGCTTCCAACTCTACTATTTGGCTTTTCAGCGCAGCCGTCTCTTCGCCTTGCCGCGCTATCTGCGCAACCGAATCCCTGGCTTCATCACGGTATTGTGCTAAGGCATCTCGCTGCTCTGAAAGCCTTCCGCGAAGCTCGTCCACTACCTGTTCCTGCTGTCTTATCTGCTCCTGTTGTTTTTCAATGACAGCACCGTTCTCCTCCAGCATTTTCTCATGCTGAGATACTTGGCCGACAAGTGTTGCTATCTGGATATCCTTTTCTCCCAAAGCAACGGTTTGCTTCTCCATCTGACCCTTTTGGTTTTCTATCCAGCTCGAATACTCTTTTATATCCTTATCCTGCTGTCTTATCTGCTCCTGCTGTTTTTCGATGACAGCACCGTTCTCCTCCAGCGTTTTCTCATGCTGAGAGGCTTGGCCGACAAGGGTTTCTATCTGAATATCCTTTTCTCCCAGAGCAGCGGTTTGCTGCGCTATCTGGCTTTTTTGCTTTTCTATCAGGCTCGAATACTCGTTTATTTTCTGTTCCCACTCTGCAAGCTTTTGCTTCTGCGATGCGGAGGCTTCTTGGCTCTCCTGCAAAAGAGCTCTGGTTTCCTTCAACTTCCGAGTCAATTCGTCAGAGACCTCTTTGGCCCTGTTAGCCTCTTCTTCGTACTTTTCTACCCGCTCATTGCTCTTTTTCACCTTCTCTATGACTCCGGCAACATATGCGGACCGGCGCTGCGCTGTCTCTTCCCTGGAGGAATACCTCTTTATTTTGTTCTCGCACTCTGCTACCGTCGCATCATATTCTTCAATACGAAGTCTGTCGGCTTCTACCTGCGCCTCTAAATCCTTAATGCGCTTATTATATAGTGATACCAGCTCTTCGCAGTCTGCTATGTGTTCCTTGTCCTGACAAAGCGTCTTCTCGTACTCGGTTATCAGCTCGGAATCCTTTTCACTCTGCGCTTTAAGCGCGTCCAATTCGCTTCCGCACTGCGCCACCTGCCCAGCCAAACGAGCAAGCTCCTCTGCGTCGCTCTCCGTTTGCAGTGTAAGAGCGGATATACGCTCTTTGTCGCCTGCAATAATTCCTTCCTGGACAGATATCAGTTCCTCAGCCTCCTGTGCCCGGCACGTGAATTCCGTCAGTCGCGCCAAACACACATCCAACTCGCGTACCTTCCCTGCCAAACTGTCTGCCTGTTCGTTCATGACAAAGGAACAGGTCGCCAACCTGTCACCGTCGGCGGACATCTGCTGCTCGCATTCGGCTATCCGTGCCTCCTGCCGGCTTATTTTGTCGTAGCATTCCTCCAAACACTCCTCATATGCGGCAATATCCTGAGAGTAACCGGCTATACGCTGTTCAAAATCCGCTATTTTTGCCCTGCAGTCCACCAACGCAGCCTCACAGATTCGCACCTGTGCTTCCCTGTCCGCAATCAGCCCCAAGCCCTCGTCCCGCTGCTTATTGCTTTCCCCCAGGGCGTTCTCCAGTTGTGAAATCGTATCCTCTGCGTTCTTCTTTTGAAACCTGGCCTCGTCCAATTCTCGGTTAAGCCCGATTATTACAGCGCTGCGGGCCATGGCATCGGCTTTCTGCTTTGCAATCAGCTCTTCCGACGCCTTTATCGTTTGCCGGCACTGCTCGATTATGAGTTCCTGCTCACAAAGCTTCGCACTGCTCAATGCCAATGCTTCTTCCCCTTCTACTATGCGTTCCTCGCAGTCCTCCGCATAATCGCCGTATAGCCTTAACTGCCAATCACGGTCACTTATAGCGGCCGCGTCCGCGATGCTGCGTTCGTGGTGCTTTGACAGCTCCTGCGCCTGTTCTGTGAACTTCTGCCGGTTGCTTTCGATAGTTTTCTCGTATTCTGCAATACGCTCCTCACAACTGCTCAGGGAATCCCTGGCGGCGGCCAGCAGTTTTTCAGACTCGGCAATTTTCTCAGTATAGCTGTTTATCTTCGCGTTATACTCCGCAACGAGCCTTTCATACCGGCCGCTTTTGTCCGCATATTCCGCTACCCGCGCCTTTTCCTCAGATATTTGACGAGTGCATTCAGCCAGGCGCGACTCGTATTGCGACGCCTGCTCGGTGTATTCCTGTATCCGCGCTTCATATTTTGAGCGCTGTTCGGAATCCCGCGCCAAAGTATCCTCATACCGGGCGGCCTGAACCGAATACTCGGCCAAGCGGTTTTCATACCCCTGCAGCCGCTCGGCGTACTCATTCAACAACTGCTCATATTTGGCCGTCTGGTTTGCATAGTCGGCAAGCTGCTTCTTATCTCTCGCTATACTGCTTTCGCTTTCTTTGACCTGATTTTCGAGCTGGGCAGTTCGTGCAATGTATTGATTCAACTCTTCTCTGCTGACACCGCATTTGTCCTCTGCTTCCAGAAGCCTTTTTGATACCTCCTGTATGACATATGCGGCTGATACCGGCAAATCCCGCTCCTTTAAGGACCGCCCTACGTTGTCCAGCAACGCTTTTACTCGTTCCTTTCTATCAAGCTGCACCATAATACCCTCCGTTTATCCCGTGTATATCTTTCTTTTACGCGAAATTACCGTATGCCCACTGAAAAACGCCGGAAGATATATCCCGGTTACCAGGACAGAATCACGAGCAGCACGGTAAAAGCTATCAAAACCACCCCCGCAATTATGGTATACGGGAATAAGTTTGTCTGCTTTTCCTCGTCCGTCATTTCTTTCCATTTTTTAAACTTTACAGATTTTCGCATGTCCGTCCTCCTTATACGCTTTAGAATGTTATAGTAACGACAGTATCGTCGGCGCCAAACAGCTCCTTCATCGCAAAAGTTATGCCCGCATACCCTGCAGAGGAGTACCCAATGTTGAAAGTCTTTTCCTCGCCCGGTTCCAACTGGGCCGACGTCGCGTTTCTATCCCTTTCATCCGCATCAAAACGAACCATGAGCACTCCGTTCTGAATGGCCTCGTAATAACACGCCTCGTCAAAGCTCAGCCTGCTTGCTGTGGTGTTCTTTACGCGGAAAACAAACGACACATACTCATGTCCGTCATCCGTTCTGTTTCCCTTTGCCGAAACCAGAGTCACGTCCATGCCGTTGTAGGTCATGTGCGCCACCCCTGCCACCTCCGGACTTGGTTCAGGCGTCGGAGCAGGCTCGGTCTGGTTGGCAATATCACTCTCCCTTTGCAAAAGCCGGTCCACTTGTATTTTTACTCCTGACGCCGGCATGCTGGAGATAGCAGTATACAGATAGCCGTCATAAACGCCCACGTTGTACGTCATGGTCTTGGACTGCTTGCATACGCCTTCTTTGACGGCGCTCTGTTGATACGGGGCCAGACTCATAGCAGACAGATATTCCGCTGCCTGAACATCGGTGCTGTTCCGGTTGCATATCCGGAACAACAATCCCGACAACCGAATGAGGCTGTTAGCAGCCTCGCCGTCTCCGGCGCGGCAGGAAAGCATTACCACCTGAATGTTTGAGCCCGATTCTTCCGGCTGAAGTCCCAGCATTATTCCCTGCTCATTGGTATAGCGTATGCATTGCATGTAAATGCTTTCTTCACCGAACGGGTTTTCTGGCATCACCATGTTTATGGCCTTGCAGAATTCCCGCGCAGATGCATTAAAGCTGTCGCCCTCAATACCCAGGAACGGGAATTTACTCCCATCAGGCGTCTCGGATAAATGCCCACCGGAACCATTCCCGTCAGGGTCCCCTATATTTAAAGTCGATTCTTCCAGGTCTTTGGCGTTCTGTACCGTTTGAAGCTTTTCCTTGAATTTCGATACACATCCTGCAGATGCTATGGCGACTGCCATGACCATACAGACCAACATAATTACCAATATGACACGAGTGTGTTTAATCATCATCGAAATTTCACTGCGGATACCCCTTGCTTTAACTATGGGCTGAGCAGCAGACCTCCCTTCGTGTTATTCAACCAGATACCCCGGCCGCGTTCCGATAGCCTTGAGTGCTTGCTGCCGTTTTTCAATCACCGCCGGCGTTGCACATCTTTTCCATAAAGAGCCTTCCGACTGCAGCCATGCCTGCGGCGTCACACAGTTCTGCCGCCACTATTACAGGTTTTCCCTTATATTTTTCGGGGCTCATAAACTGGAACAGAGTATCGTAATCGTCAACGAGACAATATTCAATCCAGACCTCGCCGTCGTCCCTGATATTACACCTCTGTTTACGCTCCGTTGGCTGCGGGAGAAGCGGATACATGCCTCCGAAAGTCACGCGGTCCAATACAAACTTCTCATATACGCCTTTGAACCCTCTTAATACCATCACGGCTCCGCTGTGCAGGACATTATTCTGCGCTCTCTCGCTGTGCCTTTTTACGTTTGATGTTTTTTTCATACGTCTTTTCCACCTCCGGGTGCCGGTCCAGATACTCGTTTACCGCACTGACGACAATACTGCTTTTTTCGTACCGCCCGCAAGCATCGAGAAGCATTCCTACCCTTGCGGACGCCTTATCCATGACTTTAAACTGCAGAGTAAATCTATAGTGAGGAGGTCCCTCCTTGTTGTCGATAACGCCCATTACCCCAGCCTCCTTCCTTCTTTTTCCTGTATATTGACCGTTATGTCTAAGGCTTGACTCCTCCCACCGCTTACGCAGTGGGATTCCGAGGTGCGTGGAAGGTGCCTTAAGGGGTCTAAGAGTAGACGACCTCTGGGGACCGAAAATCCCTCGGAATCTTAGCGCGGCAATGGTGGCGACCCACACATTAGCGCCGCAATAGGCGGGAGCCTCTGCCTTTGATTGCTTTCGTGTTATGCGCTGTGGTCAATTTGAGGCGGATTCTTGACCAATGCGGTTCCGTGCGATATCGGCGTATTCCCGATTCAGTTCGATACCGATGAACTCCCGCCCATAGCGGTAAGCCACAATGCCAGTTGTCCCGCTTCCTGCAAAGGGGTCGAGAACCGTATCTCCTGCCCTTGTTCCTGCGAGGATACAAGGCTCAATGAGCTTCTCAGGGAAAGTCGCAAAGTGCGCTTTCCGCGTTCCCTGTGTTGCAACGCTCCAGACATCACGGCGGTTTCTTTTACCGGTCTTGTTCTCGACATTCCCGTGTGTCTCTCGTTCCACCACAGCGCTGTTATTGAAACTGCAGTTGTTGGTATAGGCGCCGCCGCCACGAAATGACTTAGCGTTGCCTCTGCGCCGTCTTGTATTGGGGCGAAGTGTACCTTCGCTTCCCGCTACCTCAGCGTTATTGTAGCCGACGGCATCTTCCATAACGACCTCATAGTCGTAGTAGTAAGTCCGTGACTTACTGAGGAGGAATATATACTCGTGGCTGCGGGTAGGGCGGTCTTTTACGCTTTCCGGCATTGCATTCGGTTTTTCCCAAATTATGTCGCTTCTCAGATACCACCCGTCGGCTCTCAGCGCAAAGGCAAGCATCCAAGGGATTCCCAACAAGTCCTTAGGCTTGGCATCCTCACTGGTGACGGTCTTTTTCAGTCTCCCCATGACAGACCCCTTGTGGCTACTCTGCTTCGTATTCTTATTGTCGGCGTCCGAGTGCCGGCCAACCGCGTTGCGTCCTTTTCCGCTTCCGGCATAGCTGTCGGCGATGTTGACCCACAGTGTGCCATCCGGCTTCAAGACACGCTTCACTTCGTGGAAGACCTCCGCCAACTTCGCAATGAACTCCTCCGGCGTATCCTCTAATCCGATTTGGCCGTCCACACCGTAGTCGCGGAGATTGAAATAGGGCGGAGACGTGATACAGCATTGCACACTCTCGCTATCAAGTTGTTTCAATACAGAAAGCGCGTCGCCGTTGTACACCATGCTCGAAACTCCCCCTTTCTTTTCCTTACCCGCGCCGCGTCCGCTCCAGATTGAAGTGCATGTTCGTCAGCCTGTCCACCCAGACCTTTTCAAAAGCTATCGGCGGGAGCAAACCCCTTGCTACCCACCTGAGATACGACTTGCCGTCGCTGTCGTCATTAAACAGCGACTCCGACGCCATGGCCGCAAACCGCATTGTTTTGGCTCCAAAGCGCTTTTCAATCACAGCAAGGCAAATCTCCCTGTCGATGCCTGAAAACCCGTCTGCGCCGCCAAGACGGAGCTCTGTGAGCATCCGCAGCGTGCGGCTCTCCGCAGTGTTGAGCTTGCTTATGGACTCCGCCACGGTTTCGCCCACGACCGGAACGAGCGGCAGCGGCATTTCCATATGCGGTTCAATCCAATCCGGGGACCATAGGCAGTCCTCGCCGGATGAAGTCTTTGCCTCCATCAACGCGGAATAACACTCCTTCGCCGCAGCAAGCGAAAGGCTGCGCGCCCTGAGCAGCGGGATATGGTTATAGCTCAGGATAAAGCCCCTCTCTCTGCACAGCTGCGCAATCGAGCCTATTGCTTCGCTTTCGTATTTGTTGTCCGGCCTCCTGCTGCCGCACAACAGCTCATACACCCGCCGCCGGGAGCTGCCCACCATGATGTGCTTCTTCCCTTCAAGAGACGGGTGATTCAGACCGTCTAATATCGCGGCAAATGCGGCGTCTGCGACCCATGCGGTTTGCACGAGGCGGCAGAAATCAATACGCGCCGGCCCCGCTATGATTTCAACAGCGGTCGCAACCAGCGGCGGCTTATTTTTGTCGGCGCCCATCCACGCGACCGCAATGTTCAACTCCGCGTCTATCGGCAGAGACTTTGGCGTTGCCGAGTGCGGCACGGCCGAGCTTCTCCCCGGGCCGCTGCACGCTTTGTGTATGGCGTTTTTGTCCCGTAAAACACCCCATGCCCAATTCCATGCCTCGTCTCCATATTCATGCTTCGCGCCATCCTTAATCACAGCCATGACAGTTGCATATGCGCCGTCAACCGTCAGATAAAAAATCTCTTCGTCTGCCTCCAGTAATGTGCTCTGGAACGATATAGCCCTCGGGAAGTATTTAACGCCCCCGTCTATAGGGATTTCCTTGTATTGAATCCTGTCCATGCTGTTTATCAAAGTGCCGGACATGCGGAGGCTGATTATACGTGTATCCAGCGCCGTGATTTTATCCAGTCGTAAGAACTCTTCTCTTATTTTGCTGAGGCTGAATTTCATCGAAATTTCGCTGCGGATACCCCCTGGTTTAACTTCGGGGAGGAGCAGCTGCCCTCCTTTCGTGTTTCGTGTTATGCAACCGGGCAACTATAGCTGCGTTCCAATATTTTTAAATGGTCGCAGCTTGCGCCGTCTTTGACCTTTTCTCCGGTGCATTTTTTCAATCCCGTTCCACCGTGTGCGTTTTATCGCGTTACATAACGTATTTTATATATAACATCATACACTATGTTTTTTAAACTTGCACGCATTCAACAAGTACATTATACGCCGAGAGAAGACCTGCGTCAACGGGCGCCGGCAAAAATGTATATTATATGTATCATACGTTAGGTAATAAAAAAGAACCACGTTCTCCCATAATCCGAAAAGAACGTGGTCCTCCTTGTCCTGTTTAGCTGTCTTCGCCCTTGAGCCTGCGCCGCAGAGCAATAACGCCGTATACTCCAAGCGAAATCGCTATGACTGCAGCTGCCATTGCCGCTATGGGCATGTCGTCGCCACCGGTCTGCACGATTTTCGTATTGCGCATGGTGTACGGGGCGGATGCATTGTCCCAGTAAGACGTCATCTCGAACGGGATAACGTCATTGGACAGCGCATATCCGCTGGGAGCTTTTAGCTCTTTGAAATAATACTTGCCCGGGGTGAGGCCCTTGAACATTACGAGCCCGGTGCTGTCCGTTATCACGGATTGCAGGAGCTTCCCGTCCCCGGCAGCGTACAGTCCTATGGTAGCCCCAGCAAGGGGGTTGTTTGAACCGTCAACCTTTTTGAGAGAAACCACCGTCATTTCATCGGTGAAAGACACGTCGCCGGTTATGCTCCCATCCTCCCTTATGGTAAAGGAGTAGGTCTTGGGATTCAGCGCATATTTTTCCGGCGCCGCGACTTCGCGGTAATGATATGTGCCGGCAGGCAGCGATGATATGTTTATCCTGCCGTTGCTGTCGCTGACGGCGCTCATGACCTTATTGCCGTTTGCACCCGTTATATCCACCTTGCAGCCTGCCAATACCGAGTTGTTCTCGCCATACTTGATCAGGTACGCCGCCTTCCGCACATTGGTAAACGCCGTCGTTCCCGTCACGGTCCCGTCCTGATTGACGGTGAACTCGAAGGAATTGGTATTCAGCTTATACCCTGCGGGAGCCAGCGTCTCCTTGAAGGTATACCTGCCCGGTGCAAGAGAAGTGGAGGTGAGAACGCCGTTCGAGTCGGTCACGTCCTCGTACACCTTTTTGCCGGTGCTGTCGTATATGGACACCTTCGCGCCGGGCACCGGCGCCGCCGTAGTCAGGTCGGTCTTGGTTATGCGAACCACATGCGACTGGCGTTCGTTGGTAAATGCCGTTGTACCCGTTACGGTCTTGTCGCCGTTAATGATGAACTCGAAGGCGTTTGTGTTCAGCTTATACCCATCGGGGGCCAGCGTCTCCCTAAATGTGTATTTGCCGGGCTTGAGCGGTGTAGAGGTCATCTTTCCGTCAGAGTCGGTGATGCCTTCAAACACGAGGTTCTCACCCGCATCGTATATGGCTACTTTTGCGCCGGGCACGGATGCGGTGGTGGTCGAATCCGTCTTGGTAATGGTTACGCTGATATTCCCCTGGTTAAGGTCTATTTCTCCACCGTCGCCATCGCCGCCGAAGCTGCCGCTATTGGGTGTGTTTGGCATCTTTAAGACGCCTTCCGTGGTTCCATCACTCTTTAGAGTAAAGGAGAATATCTCCTGATTCAACGAATACCCGCTGGGAGCTTCCACCTCCTTGTAGCTGTATCTGCCCGGCGAAAGCGTCGGAACCCTGAGGTTGCCGTCCGCATCCGTCGTGCCGCTGAACACATCCCTGCCGATGGAATTGTATACCGTTATAACGGCGCCCGCCAGCGGCTCGTTTGTTTTTGAATCGTATTTCCGCAGTGTAACGGAGTAGCTGCCCGGAGCGTTGGGGATTCGCAGGTTTTCTATCTTATCGCCCTGTTCGTTGGTTATTGTGCCGTCAGCGGCTGCATGGAACTGATATTTCTTCGTGTTCAGCTCGTAGTTGTTCGGCGCATTGGTCTCCTGTATATAGTAGTCGCCCGGGTCTACCTGGAATTTTAATTTGCCATTGGCGTCCGACGTAACGGCGGCTACCTGTTTATTCGTCAATACGTCATATACGGAAAATGCGGCTCCGGCCAAGCCTCTGCCGGTAGTGGAGTCATACTTTTCAAACTCCACATCCACCTTGGCCCTACTGTTGGGAATCACAACGCTGACCGGGTTATTCTCATCGTTCTGCTCAGTGACCTGGAACGTGAAGTCCGCCGTGGTCTGCGCATATCCTTCAGGCGCCACGGTCTCCGTAGCGATATAACTGCCCACAGGCAGCGCCTCCACGAGCACATACCCGTCCGCATCGGTAGTGTACGGCCCATACGGGGTGTTGTTTGCCGCACGAATCTGTATCTCTGCTCCGCTCAAGCCTATTTTCGTGTCCTTGTCCTCCTTGCGGATTCTGACGACAGTAGGTTTGTTTTTGATTTTAATGAGAGTCGTGCTGTCGGTCCCTCCCGCTACGACCGTGCCGTCCTTCTTGACCTCAAAAAAGTATTCGCCATCGTCTTTTATGTATCCCTCCGGAGCGTTCACCTCGCTGTATGAGTAATTGCCCACGGCGAGGTCGGGGACTTCAATCTTTCCGGCAGCATCCGTGGGGCCCCTGAATACTTCCGCATCAGAAAGTACCTCCTTGACCACGATGACGGCCTTTGCCAGCGGCTCTTCATTGCTTCCCACCTTATAAATGACCGCCGTGCCGGCCGCAGGCGGCAAAGGTGTATTCGTGAAAGCCGTAGTGCCGGTCACAGTCCCGTCCGCAGCCACCTCAAAGGTATAAGTGTTTTCATTGAGCTCGTATCCCTCGGGCGCCGTCTTCTCTTTGTACTTATACGTGCCGGGGCTCAGCTTTTCGAGGGTTATGCAGCCCAGGTTGTCCGTCGTATACGTGCCCATGGACTGTTCAGCACCATCAAAAAACTCTATTGTCGCACCGGGAACACGATTCCCCGTAGCGGCGTCCGTTTTCTTTATGGTCACGTTAATCGCCTCATTGGAGAGGACCGTTACACCGGAGACCTCGCCATCGCCGCTCACCCTAAATGAAAGCTCTTCGGCGTTAAGCTTATATCCCTGCGGCGCTTCGGTCTCCTTGAACGTATACTCTCCCGGAACGAGATTCGGGACGGTCAGCTTGCCGTCGCTGCCTGTCGTGCCTTCGAAAACGACACCCCGGGCAGCGTTGTATACCGCAAGCTTGGCGCCCGGTACTGCGGCATTGGTAACGGCGTCCACCTTCGACAGTGTGACCTGAGCTTTGACTCTTTCGTTCACAAACGTCAGGTCTCCCGTTGCGGCGCCGCCTTCCTCCGAAACGGTGAAAGTATGCGTCCCAGTGTTTTTCATGTATCCGCTCGGCGCCTCCTTCTCGGTATACGAGTATGTTCCAGGGGCAAGATTATCCACCTTGACCGAGCCGTCGGCGCCTATGACATAATCTCCAACCTCCTCATTCCCCGCGTTTTTTACGGTTATAACGGCGTTGGGCACAACGTCCCCGTTTTCATCGGTCTTCGTTATCACCGCCCAGCCCGTGGTCTGGCCCTTGAACTGCGGGAAATCCAGCGTCCTTGTGGCGGAAACCCGCCTTGGCACGCCGCCCAAGCCGATATGCTGGAATGGCCTTGGCGTCCCGTCTTGCAGAGTCATCGTTGATTGAGGGACCATGACCCTGCCGCGAGACCCGCCCTCAAAGGTATATGCGGCGGGCGATGATGCGGTTATGGACAGTTCGAAGTCTTCGGGCAGGGTAGAGGTGGAAATGAAGACATAGAAATCCTCTTCCGCCTTGACCTTCGATGTTTCCGTTAGGGCCGTGACCCTTCCTCCGCTTTGCGTTACTTTGCATATCTTGGATATCCCCGTTCCATTACCCGTCAGAGACAGATTAACATCGCCTACAGCCAGCATGTCGGTATACAGGTGGAACGGCCCGTACAGAAGCCCCTCACCGCAGGAATCAGCAGCAGTGGTCACGGTAGGCTTGTTCTCGTTGGTGGACGAGAGGAAGAAATTCTGGCCGAGCACCCTGTCGGCGTAGCCTTTGTATATCTCCCTTTCCCTGCACAGGTAATTGTATATCTTCCTTAGCGGTTCGGGCCCGTTTAGCATGGTCGGCCCTGAAACCAGTTTGCCGCTGGCGACGTCGGGCTTATGTTCGTGGAACCATACCGCCTCCTGTATTACGCCGCAGATATACACGTCCGCTATAAACTCGCCGGCAGCTTGCCACGAGCCAAACTGAGCAGTCAAAGCCGCCTGCTGTGCTGCGTATTTGGTCTGCATTTCTCTCACCAGCGCATCATAGTCCGCGCCGGCCTCGTTACACATGACCTCCATGGGCACTGACGGGAATGCGTGCTCTACGCACCACAGCATGCCGTTATTGCTCTCAGTGTTCGGCATCTGCTCTACACTCCACCTTGTGCTGTTTTCAGCATAGTCTATAGCATTGCTTCCCGACGCCATGGCCTGCGTCATGCCGGTAGGCCATGCATCGGCGTGGCGCAAACACCAGCCGGTCCACGTCGCTCCGTCCGCAGCCTTTACGGTGATTCGCCTCATGTCGCCAAACATTGGGTTTTGCACGATGTTTGTCCCACTGTTTGTAATCTCCGTAAGCTTGCCGTTCTGCATTGTGTATATGCTTTTGTTGTACTCCGACAAGTCCACCCCCATAAACGGCGCGTCTGAAACGGTAAAAGCCGCCGCCCTTTCCCCGACTTGCAATGGCCTCGTCGGTATGTGCCCCACCATGCCGTGAATTTCATCCCGCGTGTACGCGAAGGCAGGGACAGCAACAGTCAGCATTGATATGAATGCCACGGCGAGAGCCAATCCCCTTTTATACCGCTGTGTTCTCATTTTCCCCTTACAACCTCCCCTTCTGACGTTCTCGTATTGCTGTTTTACTACGCACGTTATCCGGGCAGAAGCGTCCGCCCGAATAGCGTTTATTTGGCCCTTTAACCCTTCTTGCGGCGGCGGAACCATATCCCTGCCGCGCCGGCAGCCAGTGCGGCCGCACAGGTTATCACTGCGGTGTACGGCAGCGGTTCGCCGCCGGTCTGGACTATGTGCGTGTTGCGGAGCGTGAAGGTGTTGTTGCCGTCATCGACCGTCGTGTCGGTAATGGCCTGCGTTATTACCTCGTTGGATATGACGTAAGGCTGCGGCACGGAATCCTGGCGTATGGTGTAGTTGCCTCGCCCCTGCAGCCAGAAATCCACGCTGCCGTCCGCACCCGTTGTCGCTGCGCTTACCAGTGCGCCGTCCTTATACAGCCCGACCCTGACGCCGCTCAATGGGACATTAGTCTCCGCATCTACGCACCTGACCGTCTTGATTATTTTTGCATCCTCCTGCTTCAGCTGGCCGATGACGGTATTGTGCTTGTCCACCGTTATCTCCAGCGGCTTGGGATTGAGGTAGTAGCCGGCAGGTGCGGACGTCTGACTTATGGTATACTTGCCTTCCGGCAGCGCCTTTACTTCAATATGTCCCGTGTTGTCGGTCGTACCGGAATACACGGTTTTATTATCCGCATCCTTCACCTCAAACTTGCCGTCGCCCAAACCGCGCTGCGCAGCCAGGAAGAAAGCCTTCGGGGCTTCCTCCACAAGACGTACCTTAAACGGGACCGGCCTGTACACCACTGTTATCTGGCTTCCGTTCCCAAACAGGAATCTACCGTTGTATCTGTTCTTGCTCAGCAGGCTCGCTTTGAAATTCTCCACGGAAGGCGCTGCCGAAACGAGGGGCTGAACTTTCGGCGTGCATTCCGTACAAGCCTTGTACTGCCCCGCGTTCTTCATATCGGCGGCCGACATTACGATGCAGTCTTCTCCGCTGCCCTGCTTGCTGCAGCCGCTCCTGTGATACACTGACGTCTCGGAGTTGGCTATGTAAAGCGGTCCGCCGTTCACATCCAAACGCGCCTGGACCAGGGTGTAGTTACCGATGTTGGGAACGCTCAATTCAAAGCTCTCGCCCCGGTCCCCGGTCAGCATCGTCGTCACGGTCTTGGGAGCCACGCCTGCAGCCAACAGGTCCCGTCCTGACGTATCGATATACCGCACGGGGGCCTCCGCCCATGCGCGATAGTGGACCACTATATGCGAGGCGTCCCGAATGCCGTAAGTCAGTGTCTCGTCGTGCTTGTTTTGTATGTACCCGGAAGGATGCGAGCCGTATGTGGTACTTAGTGTGTAATGGGAGAAGTTCATATACTTCCTGCTCGGGGTAGGTATGGTTTCATCATCATCCCTGTACCCTACCACATGCTTTGGGGGCTCGGTCTCAAACATGCCCGTTATATCGTCGCCGTTCTCGTCCACATACTTCATCTTGACCTCGGCCCTGCCCCGGTATTTCGCTATTATCGTGCTGCCGTCCCGATGCCCGTATGTAAAGGTCCCGTCCTCGTTCAGTATGCAGGAAGCCTCTTTGCCGGGCGTGGTCTTTACCTCGTACCCTTGCAGCTCGTACCACGGATTGTCCGAAGTGGGTATCGTCTCCGAATCGCCCCGGAGCCCTTCCATATCGCCGACGGCGGACTCCCCGAACTCGCTGGACAGGTCGTTGCCGTACTCGTCCACATACATGAACTTGACCTTGGCGCGGCCGCGATATGTGAGGGTTATGGTGGACTGGTCTTTCAGCCCGAAGGTGACGGTGCTGTCGTCAGGACCGTCTATAAAACCCGACTCGCATTCTGCGCCCGCTGCGGTGGCTATGCTGTAGCTTTGAAATTCGTACCACCTGTCCATGGGCGTGGAAATGCCAGCCTCAGTATCCCTATACCCCTTGAGCGAGGGAACAGCTTTCTCTCCGAACACCGAGGATATGTCCTTGCCGTTTTCATCAACGTAGACCACGTTTACCATAGCCCAGCCGTGATACCTGTCAGTGATGGTAGAGGCGTCCCTGACTCCGAAGGTGACGGTGTTGTCCTTGGGCCCGTCTATATAGCCCGAGGGCCGCTCCCCTTCCCGCGTCACCAGCTCGTAGCGCTGGAACTCGAAGAAGTCCAGCTCCGGTGTGGGTATCTCCTTTGTTCGCTTGTGATAGCCCTCTATGAACTCCGGCGGCGTAGGGTCGCATCTTGGGACCAGGTCGTTGCCGTACTCGTCCTGATACCGCATCCAGACTGTGCCGCGATAATTGTACACCACGGTTATCTCCGCATTGTCGTACAGGCGCAGCACGCCGTCGCCGGTATTGGTATCAAAGGTCGCGGATATGGAGGTGAGCGCGTCCGGCGGGATTATCTTGCCCTCGGGCAGCGGATACTCGCCGTTGAGCCTTATCTCCATGTGGTCGTAGGAATAATCGCCTATCTCCTCGGCGTGGTAGACGCTGAAGGCGTCGTCCCTGTTTCCCGCTTTGAGAAACTCGATGTTGTCGGGCTCCAGCTCCTTGAAGATGGCGTTGACGTCGTTGAATTCGTCGTCTATGTAGCGTATCTTCACGCTGGCCTTTCCCTGGTATCGGACGGTAACGGTGCTGGCGTCCTCGTGGTTGAGCGTTATCTTTTTGTTCGCCGCGTCCAGGGTGGCGCTTGCTATCTTTCCTTCAGTGGTCGCTATGTCTATACCGGCGTACTCGTACGAATAGATGTCCGGCGCTGCGATGTCGTGGACTTCGCCCCTGTCTCCAGATATGGTGTAAGGAACTGCATCTCCGATTATGGGCGACAGGTCGTTGCCCCTTTCATCCACATACCTGACCTTAACGGACGCCGTCGCTACATAGTTTCGGGTGAACGTTGTCCCGCCGCCGAGCCCCAGCCTGACCGTTTCGCCCGTTTCCCCCGTCAGCTCTGCGGAAGGGGTCTCCCCCGCGCTTGTCTCAGTGCTCGTGTCTGTGAATCTATACCAGTCGGCGGAGGGTATCTTTGCCTCTTTCTCTTCCCCGCGATACCCCCTCGTGGACGAAATAGCGCCGTCAAAAAGTATGGGGTTCCCGCGCTCGTCCAGATACCGGAAGTTTGCCTGGCCGATGGCCTTGTACTTCAGCGTTATCGTTCCATTCTCGCCCTTTGCAAGCGAGAAATAGACCTTATGGTCGTTTCCCTCTCGGGTAGCCGTCTCCGCAACGGAAGGATTTGCCGTATGCTTGGGCACATATTCGTACCAGTTTATCTTAGGCGCAACCGTCGCCCAGGTGCGGTTGTCCATAACGTAGCAGGTCTCCTGCCAGCCGGAAGGGAATTTGATTTCGTTGCCGAGCTCATCCACGGCCTTGAACGTAACGGCCCTGTACGGTATGGTGAGCGATGCTGTGTCTATGAATTGACACCCCTGCTGGCACTGAAGACGGACTGAAACCGTCAGCGGCCCGGTCAGTTTATCTATCACCTGCCCGCTATAGTGGCTCTGATACAATACCGCCGCGCCGCCGCCGTGGTATGTCGTGTTATATGCATTGTGCGTAATCAGTACGGACCCGTCCGCCCTCGTTTCGTACTTGCACCAGAACCCAAAGCCCGGCAGCTCTACGGTCCCCGAATCCGTCGCAAACGGAACCAGTTCGACCGTTGGTTCGGCAGTAAAGTTATTGCCTCCGACGAAAATATCTTCTTTTGCGCTAATCAGGAAATTCCACCCGTCGCTTATATCGTTCACCTCTATGGAATACGTCCTGTCGTTTCTTGTAATGGCATAGGTATCGCCGCCGATGGTAAATGTCGTCTGCTCCGACGTTACCGTCACGGTCTCTTCGCCGCGACCCACGAGTATGTTGTCCAGTTCGGCCTCGCCGGTCATGGTCCAGGACACGACTTTTGATTGCCCTTTTCCTATGTAGCTCGTGGGAGCGCCGTTGATGGAGACCTGGCTTGGCAAATTAGTCTCTACGACCACCTTATATTCGTGCTCCGGCGTGATTTCTATGTCGGCATTCAAGGCAGGGAACGATATGGTAAAGCCCATATCGTTACTTGCCCTGGTGATTGTGTATGCGCCGGAATTGGGCAGCGTTCCGCTGCCGGTCACGGTGCCGAGGGATACGACCTGACTCTGCGTTCCCTGTCCGTCGTCCCATGTCACCTTTGCCTTTATATCCTTGACATTGATGCAGTTAAGATGGTCCCACTTCACTGAAGCGAGCGAGCCGCCGGGGACTGTCTGCGAAAGACTACTCGCTGTAGACCCTTTCATAAGGTCCTTCTCATCTATCAGTACGCTTACGGTATGTTGAGTCGTCTGAGGCTCGCCGCCTCCCCCATCTTCACCCTCTCCCTGTTCTGCGAATCCCAGAACAGGGACTGCCGTCAGGACTATCGCCACGATGAGCAGCGCTGTGAGTCTAACAGCAAACACTCGCTTTTTCACCTAAACCATCTCCTTCTACTCCCTCTTGGGTTTTATATGTAATTTGACACGATAAATCAATCGCTGTCCGAGCGATGCAAAGCAATTCTCAGCTTAAGCAAACGGGTGCGGACAATATAGCCGCACCCCTTCGCAATCAAGCCTTGTTCGTCGTGCCGAAAATCCTCCGGCGCACCAGCCACACTCCCAATACAGACAGTATCACTGCCGTTATTGCGGAAACAATCGCCGCTGTCGGCAGAGGCTCGCCTCCCGTCGGCACGGGAACCGAGTTGTAAAGAACAAATTCGTTCTTGCCGTCGTCTATTGTTTTTTCAGTTATCTTCATTGTCACAACATCGTTGGACAATATGTACGGCGTCGGCGCCGATATCTGCTTTATGGTGTAATCCGCATGCCTCTGGAGCCAGAAGCTTACCTTGCCGTCGCTCCCGGTCACTGCCTCGCTGACGAGCTTTCCGTTCTCGAACAGCCCCACCTTGACGTTGGGAATAACGGCGTTTGTCGCCGCGTCCCTGCAGATGACGGTCTTTATTATCTTCTGGTCGGTCTGCTTAAGCCAGCCCGACACCTTATTGTACTTATCCACCGCCACGTCCAGCAGTTCCGGATTCAGGTAATACCCCGCCGGCGCAGAAACCTGCTTCAGCTTGTACTGCCCCGCGCTCACGGCAGCCATGGTCGCACGGCCCGATTCATCGGTAGTTCCGCTGTAGACGGTCTTGCCATCGCTGCTGACCACCTCGAACACGCCATCCACCAAACCGCTGTCGCTCGGGTCCACAAGCTCCACCGCGAACGGGTTGGGCTGGTAAACCACCGTTATGCGGCTGCCGTTGCCCTTGAGGAACCTTCCCGTATAGAGCATGGTATTGCCGCTGGCAGGAATGAAATGGGTAACGGATGGTTCCGCGTATGGAGGCGATAGCAGTACGGGCCTGCAACTGCGGCATTTTTTCAGCCCGGCCGCCTTTACGTCGGCACCGGCCATGACCTCGCAGTCAGCGGCTTCACCCCTTTCCGTGCAATCCAGGTCGTGGTACGTTGCGGTCTCCCTGTTCACCATAAACACCGTCTCGTCGCTGCTGCTCAGCACGGCGGAAACGAACGTGAAATTGACAAGGGCGGGCACTTTAAATTCAAACTTCTCATACCTGTACCCCTTTATAACGGCAATAGTTCCCCGGGGCATTACGCCGTCCAGATACAGGTCGCGCCCGCCGGTATCCACATACCGGACCGGCACGTTTACCAACGCCCTGTAATGCACTACTATATGCGATGCATCCCGCAGCCCCATGGTCACGGTGCTGTCCAGACGGTCGTCTATGTATCCCGAAGGCTCGCTGCCGGCAGTGGTGCTCAGCGTATAGTGAGAGATCTCGTAGAACGGCAGCTCAGGGGTCGGAATATCTATCTCCTCGTCTCGGAATGCGCGAAGATATGGGGCGGGCGTCACATCAAACAAATTCGAAATATCGTTGCCGTCCTCGTCTACATACTTGACCTTGGTTTCGGCACAACCGCGATAGTGTACCGTTACAGTGGTCTTGTCGCCCAGGTTGAACGTCACCCGTCCACTGTTCTCTATGCGCCCCGACTCCCATTCCGCACCCGGTTCGGTTTTCGCCGTGTACCTTTGGAACTCGAAAAATCTATGTTTTGGGGTAGGTATGCCTATCTCGGTATCCCTGTATCCCTTGAGTGATGGAATCGCCTCCGCTCCGAATTCGGCGGATATGTCGTTGCCGTACTCGTCAACGTATCTGAACTTGACTATGCCCCAGCCGCGATACCTGTCAGTGATGGTAGAGGCGTCCCTGACTCCGAAGGTGACGGTGTTGTCCTTGGGCCCGTCTATATAGCCCGAGGGCCGCTCCCCTTCCCGCGTCACCAGCTCGTAGCGCTGGAACTCGAAGAAGTCCAGCTCCGGTGTGGGTATCTCCTTTGTTCGCTTGTGATAGCCCTCTATGAACTCCGGCGGCGTAGGGTCGCATCTTGGGACCAGGTCGTTGCCGTACTCGTCCTGATACCGCATCCAGACTGTGCCGCGATAATTGTACACCACGGTTATCTCCGCATTGTCGTACAGGCGCAGCACGCCGTCGCCGGTATTGGTATCAAAGGTCGCGGATATGGAGGTGAGCGCGTCCGGCGGGATTATCTTGCCCTCGGGCAGCGGATACTCGCCGTTGAGCCTTATCTCCATGTGGTCGTAGGAATAATCGCCTATCTCCTCGGCGTGGTAGACGCTGAAGGCGTCGTCCCTGTTTCCCGCTTTGAGAAACTCGATGTTGTCGGGCTCCAGCTCCTTGAAGATGGCGTTGACGTCGTTGAATTCGTCGTCTATGTAGCGTATCTTCACGCTGGCCTTTCCCTGGTATCGGACGGTAACGGTGCTGGCGTCCTCGTGGTTGAGCGTTATCTTTTTGTTCGCCGCGTCCAGGGTGGCGCTATGCATCCTGCCGTCCGGGGTTGAAATATCCATACCCGCGTATTCGAAGGAATAGATTTCCGGAGCGGCTATGTCGTGAACCGAGTCCCTGTCTCCAGATATGGCGTAAGGAACCGCGCCGCCTATGATGGGCGACAGGTCGTTGCCCTTTTCATCCACATACCTGACCTTTACTTCCGCCTGAGCGGTGTAGCGGAGATATGTGGTGGTAGCGTCCTTAAAGCCGAGTGTCACGGTATTATCGGGATTGAGCGTCGCTGAGACAGGCTCGCCGTTCTTAGTGACCGTCTCCAGCCCGTCGAACCTATACCACGCCTTTTCAGGCTTTACAAAATCCTTCACCTGCCCGCGATAGCCGCTTATTTCGGTAGGCGCATTTTCGAAGATAGAGGCTATATTATTTCCGTGGTCGTCCTTGTAGTCGAAATAGGTCTTGGCCTTGGCCATATAATTCAACTGCAGCACGCCCTTTTCGTCACGCCCCATGCGCAGCGTGATTCCGTTATTGTTGGCCGACACGACTTCCGTTGCGGCCACGGTCTTATTCAGCTTGTGCGAACGGTATTCGTACCATTCGAACTCCGCAGGCTTGCAGAGCACGTCCTCAGTGAACAGGCTATACAGCCGGGTGTTGTACCCGGCGGGAGGGGTTATTGCAGCGCCCCTTTCGTCCACAAGAGAAACCCTCAGCTCGCGAGAAGATGTAATCCAGAACAGCCACCGGCCGTCAATAATTCCTCACAAGTCTCCACAGCCTGTGACAATCTCCAGCATGACCGGCTTCCCGTCGTCCGGGAAGGATACGCTGCCGGACAACACGTCTTTATATGTGTGCGGGGAGATGAGATTCGCATTGGTCCCCGGCATGCGCGAAGGCTTCAGGTCGCGTTCGCGGCCGGTTGCGAGATAGTACAAGAGGTCCTTGCTGCCGTTAGTCCAGTTTGAGTTGCCCCACACCTCGTCAGCGGTAATATGGCGGCCACTCTCTATTCTTCCTATATAGCGCGGACCTTCATTGCCCGTAGGCACAGCGTAGACCGTGTAGTAATAGTATGGCTGCGCCGCACGGACGAGATAATGTATGGCCGTGCCGTATCTGCCGTGGGTATTTGTCATGTAATACGAAAAAGTCACCGTGTTATCGGCATTGCGCTTGAGCGAAAAGCGATATGTGCCCGAACCGAACGCCGTTTGGACTGGGAAAGACACATGAACTTCATCCTGTGAGGAGTAATTCTGCTCTGTCATTATGACGACCACGCTGGATACCGCCCTCACGTTGGGCAGCGAGAGAGAATACTGGTCGCCCGACTTTGAAACGGCGTAGGTCTCGCCTCCCACGTTGGCGGTGGTCTCGCCTTTATTTATTCGCACCACTTCATTGCCAATATACAGGTTGACCATGGCGTACTCGGAAGTGGCAGACCAGGAAACGGTGGCCGTATCGCCTACCGAGACCAGCTGGTCCGGCGTCTGTATGGTACACTTGCCCGTGTTATCGGTGCTCGCCGTGACATAGTACTTCTCCGCAAGTGTCAATGTGACGTCAGCCTGAACGGATTCGATTGCCAGCGAGTAACTGTCGCCGTTGTTCTCTATGCTGTAGCTTTTGCCGCCGACTTCCACGTCAAAGAACCTCTGCCCGGCGTTGCCGTGGCGTTCGGAGGAAGCCTCTATCGTCCCTGTATCGGAGCCTATTTTCAGAGTAGTCCCTGCAAGCGACATCTGGTCGTTGCCATCCCAGCGCAGCGTGACCGCAGCGCCGTCGTCCACGGTTTGCGACTCCTGGCTGACCAGCGTTATAGTCGCGCTGGGCACTATGGTAACAGTATGCCGTGCGGGCGGGTCGTCTCCTTGGTCCTGGTCTTCGGGTCCCCTCAATGACCCACCCAATACCGTATTGAAAGAGTCGTCTACGACGCTCGCAGCGCCGCCTGAAGATGCGCCGTCCTCCTGATTGACGGGAATTACTCCATTTTCAGCAAACACATGTCGGGTTGGCATAAAGACGAGCAGCGCTAACACCAGGCTTGCGGCTCTTAACCAAAAACAACGTTTTAGGTTGCCCTTCATCTTCACGTTCTCCTTCCTTTGGTTTGTCTTTTGTTTCCCGGGGACATTACCTCTAATGTCCCCGCTTTACTATCAGCTGCTGCGTGTGTTCGCTACCAGCCGAGCATCGCCCGCAGTTTCCTTATCCCAAAGAAGCCCAGTACCGTAACGCTCGTCACAAAGGCCGTTATATGCCCGCCTATGAGCGTATTGTTCTCCGCCCCGGTCTGCACCAGGGGGCTGTCCTTGATAACGTATGGGTTCGCGGGATTGACGTAGGTGGGCGTTATTTCGAGCTTTATCACTTCATTGGACAACGCATATCCCTTGGGCGCTGCCGTTTCCTTGATGTAGTACCTTCCTGCCGGCATGCCTGTGAATGTGACCGTACCGGACGTGGTCGTATCGTGCAGCGGCGTACATGCCGCACAGTGGGTGTAATTGCGGGCGTCCGTGGGTGACACAGTGGATAATCCGGGCGTACCGGCAATCTTTGTGCAGCTCGGGTTATGTATCGTCCTTTGGGTGTCCAGGACCAGCGCAGGGGTCACGCCGGTGGTCAGCGTCTTGACCAGCACGTTGTTGTCTGCCCTGTACAGCGAGAAGGTAGCCCCCGACAGCTCCACAGAGGTATTCTTTGCGTCCACTTTTCGGACGGGGACCCTGATGAGTTCATCGGCGATGGTAGTCGCACCCGTCACCTTGCCGTCGCTGCCCACTTCAAACGCAAAGCTGTTGACGTTCAACGTATATCCGCTGGGCGCTGCGGTCTCCTTGACCGTATACTTGCCGGGCATCAAATGCGACACCTTTATCTCGCCCTTGTCGTCTGTCACTGCGGAATATATGTTCTTTCCCGCGCTGTTGTACACCGCCAGCGCCGCGCCCTTCAGCGGCGCATTGTTGGCCGCATCCACTTTCTTGATGGTCGCGTCATGCCAGAGCAGCTCATTGGTAATGGTAGTCGCGCCGGTCACCTTGCCGTCGCCGCCCACCTCAAAGGTAAAGGTGTTGCCGTTCAGTGCGTACCCGGCGGGCGCCACGGTCTCTTTAAATGTATACTTGCCGGGAAGCAGCTGGGGGACCTTTATCTCGCCCTTGTCGTCGGTCACGGCAGAGTATATGTTTTTCCCAGCGCTGTCGTATACCGCCAGCGTCGCGCCCTTCAGCGGCGCATTGTTATTGCTCGCATCCAGCTTCTTCAGTGTCACGTCGTAACGAAGCCGTTCGTTGGTAAGGGTAGTCGTGCCCGTCACCTTGCCGTCGCCGCCCACCTCAAACGCGAAGCTGCCGGCATTCAATTTATAACCGCCCGGCGCTGCGGTCTCCTTAAACGAGTACTTGCCGGGGAGCAGCCTGGGGACCTTTATCTCGCCCTTGTCGTCGGTCACGGCAGATAAGACGTTTTTTCCCGTACTGTCGTATACCGCCAGCGTCGCGCCCTTCAGCGGCGCATTGTTGACCGCATCCAGCTTCTTCAGCGTCACATCGTACCGGAGCGGGTCGTTGGTAATGGAAGTCGTACCGCTTACCCTGCCGTCTCCGGCAACATCAAAGCTATAAGTGCTGTCCTCCTTTGCGTATCCCACAGGCGCGGCAGTTTCCTTGAAGGTATACTTGCCGGGCTTCAGGTTGGAGATTCTGACCTCGCCATTGACGTCGGTCCTCGCCTCGTGAACCTTCTCCCCGGCCTGGTTGTATACCGTTATGGTGGCGCCCTGTACCGGCGTCGTCGTCCCGGTCCGGGTCTTGCGTATGACCACCTCGTACTTCAGCGGCGTGTTGCTGAAAGCGGTAGTACCTGATATCGAGCCGTCTTCGTTCAGGGTGAATTTAAATACTTCCCTGTTGAGCTCATATCCTGCAGGCGCCGAGGTCTCCTTAAAGGTGTATTCGCCGGGGGTAAGCGGGATGGTCAGCACCTCGCCGTCAGCGTTGGTAGTCCCCTTGAACACCTCAATGCCGTCCTTGTCGTATACGGACACGCCGGCATTGGATACAGGCGCCTTGGTCTCTGCATCGTCTTTGGAGATTCTGACCTGCCTGCCTTCGCGGGAGTTGGTTATCTTCACGACCGGGGTCGTGGTCCCATCGTTGTGGACGACGAACGGGATTTCCGCGTCGTTGAGCTTATACCCTGCCGGCGGCACCGTTTCCTTGGCATAGTAATTGCCTGCGGCCAGGCCCTTGACAACGGCCTTGCCATCGGCGCCGGAGGTCACGGTAGTCACCTGCTGGTTGTCGCCGGCGCGGTATATGCCTATCTGCGCCCCCGCTACGCCGGCACCGGTAACCGCGTCTATCTTCTGTATCTCGACTGACGTTTTCCTGTTGGCCAAAGACTGTTCGCCCGTTACGGTGCCATCTTCGTTTACGACGAAGGTGTGCTCTTTATTGTCCAATATATATCCGTCGGGCGCTTTGCCCTCGATGAATACGTAATTGCCGGGGTCCAGCTCGCCGGTGGTGACCTTGCCATCCGCATCCGTTACGCCACGGAACACTTCGTTGCTCGTGGCCTTGTCCTTTATGACAATCTCGGCTCCGGGCAGCGGACGTCCGTCATCTCCCGTCTTGGATATGACCACCTTTGCGCGGGCCCCCGCAGCAAAGTGCGGCTCCTCAAGCTCGTCTCTCGCAGGTATAGTCTCTATGACGCAGCCCAAGCCAACAGACTGAACGGCGCTGTTATTATCGCTTTCCAGCATTCGTCCGCGTCCGTTTTCGGGCATCGCCCTGCCGTTAGGCGTTTTCGCTTCAAGCTGCAGCTTGAACGACTGCACATCGCCGCCTGCAAACACGTAAAAGTCCTGATTCAAAGCGACGTTGGGGATATCGGACATAGCGGTGACATTGCCGTTTGCGCCAATCGTAGTGGATACGAATTTGCACTTGCCTGCGCCCTCGCCCTTTATTGCGACGCTCAGGTTTCCTACCTGTATCAGGTCGGAAGTCACCTTGTACGGACCGAACAGATATCCCTTGCCGCAGCTATCGGCTTCAGTTGTCTCCTTAACGCCGGGATTGTTGCCGTACAGCCTGTTGATTTTGACCGAGCGGCCAAACGTGTGCTGGGAATAGTTGTTGTACTCCCCTCTTTCCATGCACAGGTAGTTGTACAGCTTTATCAAATCTTCCGGACCCTTTGTCATCTGAGGCCCCATATACTTACCCGGGTTTCCCTTGAGCGCCTCTCCCTCGTGATACCATATCGCCATCTGCACCGTCCCGAACACCGCCTGGACCGCATATGTCATCAGGAATTTTTCACGCGACCCGAAGATTTGGATATATTGTTCGTCTACGGTCGGGTTTGACGCCTTGAGCTTTTCGTAAAACGCGTCAAGGCTGGCGCCGGCTTTACCCATCATCTCGTCCATGGGTATAGCGGGCCAGCTGTTTTCCAGCACCCACAATATCTTGTTGTGAGCTCTGTCGTTTATCCACGGCTTTACCGTCCATGTCGAACCACCCGCACCCGGATAATCCTTCGCTGCCTTTAAACAGTAACCAACGAACTTCTCACCCTTCTGAGTAGTGACCTCAAGGGTTCTCATAGGGGAAGAGAATCCGTATACTCCGAGAGTCGCCCCGCTGCCGTCTATCAGGGAAATTTCTACTCCCAGCGAATCCATACTTATTCCAAACCCGGAAGCCTGGCAATACACCTTCTCCCCTATGGCGAGGTTTCGATTGAGCGCTACGGCTACCGAGTCGATTATTTTCTGGCGCTCGTCAGCGCTGAAGTCAGCGGCGAACGCCGTTGTTGCAGTGCTCAACAGAAAAATCAAGCACAAGCAAAACGCAAAAATCCTTCCCGCTACTGATTTCCTCATATTATTCTTTCGCCTCCCTTCACGCGAATCAGCGCAGCCGCCGCACGTAAACGGCAGCCGCTTTTGCCAAATAAACCAATGTTATGTCTGCTGCGTCCCCCTCATCTTCCTATAGGTCACAAAAACAAGCGTTCCCATGCTCAGAACGAACAGGGCTGTTACCACACCCATGTCCTCGGCTCCGGTCTGAACGGTGGGGCTATCCTTTATCACATAGGCGGCGGTGGGGTTAACATAGGTCTGGGTTACGTCGAGCTGTATCACTTCGTTGGCGAGGGTGTAGCCCTTGGGCGCCGAGGTCTCCTTGATGTAGTACTTTCCTACCGGCATGCCTGTGAATGTGACCGTGCCGGACGTGGTCGTATCGTAAGTCGGAGTACAGTGCTTGCAGGGCGTATACTTGTTCAGTTCATTCTTCGCAACGGTCGCCAATCCGGTAAGGTTCTTTATCTGTGCGCAGCTGGGGTTGTGATACACGCGGCCGGAATCCAGCACATAGGTGGGGGCAGCCCCGGTTGTAAGCGCTTTGACAACGCTGTTGTCGCTGGAGCGATAAAGGACGAAGGTAGCCCCTGAAAGCTCCTTGCTGGTGTTTTTGGCGTCAACCTTTTTGACCGGGACCTTGATGTATTCATCGGTAAAGGTGGTGTTCCCGGTACAGGTGCCGTCGTTGTTTATGACGAAGGTAAAGGTATTGCTGTTTAGGGCGTACCCGGAAGGCGCTAAAGTTTCCTTAAAGGTGTACTTGCCGGGAGTTAAGGAGAAGGCCGGGGTCTGCCCGTTACTATCGGTTACCGCCTGATATACACGCTTGCCGGAGCTGTCGTAAATCTCAATGGTCGCGCCGGGCACAGGCGCTGCGGTGGTCAGGTCGGTCTTCCGTATGCTGTTGCCTCCGCCGGCACGCTCATTGGTAAAATTGGTGGAGCCGGTAACTTTGCCGTCCTGGCCTATGTTAAAGGTAAATGAGTTGGTGTTCAGCTTGTAGCCGGCGGGCGGCAATGTCTCTTTGAATGTGTACTGCCCGGGGCTCAGCGTCGTAGACGTCATCCTGCCGTTGGCGTCGGTCACGTCCTCATACACCTTTTTGCCAGTGCTGTCGTATATGGCGACCTTCGCGCCGGGCACGGGCGCTGCGGTGGTCAGGTCGGTCTTGGTTATGGTCACGCGGAAATCCATGCGCTCGTCGGTAAACGAGGTGTTGCCGGTCACCTTGCCGTCCTGACCTATGGTAAAGGTGAATGAGTTGGTGTTCAGTTTGTAGCCGGCGGGCGGCAGAGTCTCCTTAAAGGTATACTGACCAGGCTTTAGTGCCGTGGAGGTCATCCTGCCATTGGCGTCGGTCACATCCTCATATACCTTGTTGCCGGCGCTGTCGTATATGGCTACCTTTGCGCCGGGCACGGGAGCAGCCGTGGTCAGGTCGGTCTTGGTTATAGTCACCCTAAAATCGTTGGGCTCGTCCTTAAAGGAGGTAGTACCGCTGATGGTCCCGTCTTCCGATATGCTGAAGTTAAAGGAGTTGGTGTTCAGCTTGTAGCCAACGGGCGGCAGCGTCTCTTTGAATACATATTCGCCCGGAGCGAGATACACCTCCTTGGTCTTGCCGTCAGCACCGGTGATGCTCTCGTGCACGAGGTTCCCGGCCTTATCGTATATGGCGACCTTGGCGCCGGGCACGGGTTTTTCGTTGGTCAAATCGGTCTTGGTTATTTTGACCGGGTATTTCGCCAGCTCATTGGTGAAAGAGGTCGTGCCGGATACGGTGCCGTCGTCGTTTATGGTGAATTCAAACGAACCCGTGTTCAGCTTGTACCCACGCGGGGCAATGGTCTCCTTAAAGGTGTACTTGCCGGGGGTCAGGGACATGGTGGAAATCTGGCCGTTATCGTCGGTAATATCCCTGTATACCATGGTCCCCTGACTATCGTAAATCTCGATGGTCGCACCCTTGACGGGCGTGGAACTGGTCAAGTCCGTCTTGGTTATGACGAGTTCCCTGGGGGCTTTGAGCTCTATCTGCGCAGATACCGATACTACGGTGCTGGTGCTAAGCGGCACCGCCATTATCTGGTGGGTGTCCTGCTGCGTCTGTGCAACATAGAACTGGAGCTGCGCCGAGGAACGGCTGTCCTTGCCCTCTATGGTCAACGTGATGGGCTCCCTGGGCGGAGAATCCATACTTACGGTTATGGTATGCTCGTTGCCAAGCAGCACCTCCTCCAGCGTGGCGCCCTGGGGCAAGCCCTTTATGTCATATGAGCCGGAGCAGTTGACCAGCTTAAAGCTGAACTTCGCCTCATATTTGTTGGTGGCGGGGTTGAAGAGTATGTTCGCAGATGCGGGCAGTCCGTTTATCGAGCTTTCCCGCACCTCTTTATTGGCCGCCTTGCTAAGAAGCGCGGCAAAATACATGAACGCCCGCTCATTGGAAGTCAGGTCTGTCATATTGACCCCGTCCTTAAGCTTTACCGAAAACTTAGAAGTACCCAGCTCCAGATGCTTCCGGTCTTCCTGCATGGCAGTGGGGTAATTGTACCCGGACGGCGCCAGCTTAGCCGGGTTCTTCTTGTAATTCAGATAATGCTCCGCCTCGGTGATGTATGTACCTTCACTGCCCGCAGGTGAATTTTCATATCCCGCCTTGCCGTTGGCAAGCATCCATGCCTGCAGTGCCATGGCTGTGGCGTACTGAATCTCGTCGTCGGTTATTCCGGGATAGCTGTCGGTAAGGTCCTTTGCCTTAATCATCGGATACCCGTTCTGGAGTATGGATATCATGCCGTCCAGCGTACTCTGGCCTATAGCCCCGGCGATGTCTGCCAGAGTCATTTCGGTGTCCTTTGGCGCATCGAGGGGACGTTGCGTGCAGTATGCTACCTGCCCTGTGTTTTTTACGGTATAGTAGGAAACATTTATCTCCTGCCATGCTTCCGGGGTAGCCTGATTGGTATTGAAGTCATAGCCCTTTTTGTACGCTTCGAAGTATTTGGGATACTTGGGGTCCAGCCTTTCGTTTTCTTCAACAGCGCTCAATGTTGCAGGCGGCGCGGCAAGAGCCGTGACCGATATGGACAGGCACATCGCCAGGGCCAACATAATCGCAGCAAACCGTTTCATTGTTTTTTTCTCCTTCATCGTTTTTTCTGTGTTCGCGTTTCATCATTCGCTTATGTAAATGAGCTCTGCGTCCTTTATCTGTACGTATACGCCCGGGGAAAGCGATATCTCGGTGCCGTCATCCACCTTGGAATACGTGGCAACAGCGCCCTTCCTGCTCGCGTCGGAATAAACCGTTACTTCGTTATACGCAAAATCCTCTTTGGAATTCCTCACGGAATACCGCCCTGCGGGGATGTGCAGCCCTGTTAGATAACTACCGTCGCGGACGACCCCGCCCTGGAGGTCCACCGCCTTGCTGGCAGTGAGGCCCGTAATGGTACAGCCGCCAGTGTTGAGCGTTTCCCCTTCGTAAACCTGAATCACGGTCTGACAGCTGAACCCGTCGTGGGATATTATGTTGCCGGTCCCGGAGTCGGTTACGCTGGCAAAGGCATTGAAGCCGTCGTCCGTGTAAGACGTGCATACATATATGCCCGCAGGGATATCCTTAGGGCAACGGTAACTTCCCTCTTTCCTGTCCTTAACCCTGTTCTCCTTGGCGGTGGGTGACAAAACAAGACCTCCGTCCTCCCCCACCTCAAAAGCGGAGCCCTCCGCTGTCTCTTCGGCCCCGGTCATGTATGAAACTTCGTCCGGGCGGGTGGACTGCGGGGTGTCCGAATAACCGGGCATATATCCCGCGTTACTGCATCCGCCGGCACAGCTGGCTGCCATAACGCTCGCCGCAATAATCGCTATCGCCTTCTTCATAGCCCTATCCCTCGCGGCCCAGTTTCTTAAGCTTGATTCCTGCTATGGCCAGAACGCTCGCTGCGAACAGCAGCCGGCATGCAAGGTATACCTCTTCAGGACCCGTCTGGACCTTATCCGTCTTATCCGTAGTTGTCACGCTCTTTCCGCCGTATACGAGGTTGACCCTGTTGTTGGCGTTGACCCACTTGGCGTCTACGGTAACTTCCTTCTTCTCCACCTTGGAGGTGGACATGCCCGAGGGCAGCTTTGTGACCTTCACGGTATATTTGGCGGGGTCCATCTTCTGGAACTCGACGGCGCCGTTTGAATTGGTAACGCGAGTCATCTTGGAATCGCTCTTTTCTTTGTTTTCAAGAGTGATGGTAGCGCCCTGTATCGCCTTGCCGGAAGTGTCCTTGAGGTCTATGAACAGGCGGATTAGGTCGTTGGTGACTATGGTGTTGCCGCTGTAGGTCTTGGAGTTGTTAGCGCCGTTCATCACGGCGAATTTATAGCCTTTGCTGTTCAACTCATACCCGTTCGGGTAGCTGTTCTCGGCAAAAGTGTACTTGCCGGCGGCGAGGCCGGATATATTTATGCACCCTTTATCGTCGGTGTCTGCAGTCATGACATTGTTACCGTTGCTGTCCTTGATGGATACGTTGATGCCCTTGATAGGGGTCAGCACGGGCGCATGCCGCTCATAGAAGACTATACAGCCGTCCACCGCCACATACGGAGCGCCGTAGCTGCCGTTACCGTCGGCGTCGGCAGGCCCCTGCATGGTCTTGCCGGTATAGTCGGTTATGCCGCTGTTCTCATTGCCGGTAGACCCGGCCTGGTTATTGGTGTTTGTGGTATTGGTATTCGTATTTCCCTGATTGGCGTTGCCGCTGTTGTCGGCTGTCCCCACCATGCCGGAGGAGACAGTGCCTCTGGTCTTGGAGAGTATGAGCTTGCTCTCCGCAACGGTAGCGTCCTTCGGCGTTGCCGAGGTCATGGCAACCAGTTTGGAGGCGCCCTCCTGATTGGTACAGGTGTAAAATTCAAAGTTGCTGTTTATACGCGTATCCAGAGCCGCGAAAACCAATTCGTACTCCTGCTCTGAACTTTCGGGAATCGTAAAGGTGAGCACCTCGCTGGAGCGACCGGTATATCCCGACACCTTGGTCGTCTTTGGCAGGCTGGACACGTCCAGAGTGTAGCCCACATTGGCGTTGGTCACGTTTACCGCCACCTTTACGGTATAACCTACGCCGCTGGCGTCCTTTTCGAGTTTCAGGACGTCCGAGTCGAATTTTATGGAATGCTCCATCTCCTTCCCTGACACGGCGCGGCTCATCAGGTCTTTTACAAAATTAAGCACGGCCTCATTGCCGGAAGCGGCAGAAAGCCGTGCAGGCGATGCTACGAAGTCCGCCCAGCCGGCGGGCGCAGAGGCTCCGTTGTGTATGGACCAGGCGCAAAGCGCGACTGCCGTTGCGTAGCGGGCCTTGTCCTTGGCCGCAGATTCGTTGGTGTCGAGTCCGGACGGTATATTCAGCGGATAGCCATACTGCATTATAGTTCTGGCTCCGGTAAGGAATTTCTGGTTGCTCTCCGTATACACGTCGTATACGGCGTCCGCACGGGTGGAGACTTTTGCCGGTTCCAGTTGATACGCCAGTACGCCGGATTCGAGATTGAAGGTCACTGCGTCCAGCTTGAGCTCCTTACCATCCTCCCCAAGCAGGTAAGAATTCTGATACTGGCTTACGGTGCCGCCATTCACAGCCGCATATGCCGCCGCACTGCTTATTAAGCAGCAGAGCGCCATAATTGCGCCGACCATAGTAAGTACCTTTTTTTTCATGGTTTACCTTTCCTCCATCTTTTTTGTCTTTTCGTAGCTTTAACCGGCAAACTCCGGCTTTTATAACGTCTTTTATATCTCGTGTTTATTATATGAGTAAATGCTGTCTTTTTGAAAAAATGCAGTTTGCGCTCCGTCTGCACTCACGTGCAGGCGTGGCGTGCTTCTGTATATCCATTATATGACAAAGACGTTGAGCAATCAACGGGAATATGCCTGTATTTTAGCGTTTCACGGGTAGGATAGTCCAAAATAACAGACAGGAGGCTGTCTCTTGGGACCGCCCCCTGCTGTTGTTCAGTTATATCAGTCTTTTTTCCTTCCCCTTATCAGGAGACGCTTGCCGGAAGCCGCGAGGTATATGGCTGCTACCACAAGCAGGGCTACCGCTATGGCTCCGCCGATGATGTAAAGCCTTACTTGGCTCGCGTCATCCCCCTCCACGCTTACGGTCAGCGCAGTATTGGTCGCGTCTACGGCGTTGTCAACGCCGGTCTGTACGAACTTAGAATTGGGTATATCCACCGTTTCCTTGTTGGTATAGACCTCGGTCACGACTATCTTGTACACCTGATTGGAAAGCGCATACCCGGAAGGTGCCTTGCTCTCGTTTATTGTGTACTCACCTATAGGCAGGTACTCGAATCGTATCATGCCGTCCGCGCCACTGGTAGCCACGGCCACCTTATCGCCATTCGCGTTTTTGAGCTGGAACACGGCGTTCGCCAGCCCCGCCTTGGAAAGCGAGTCTATCTTGCGAATAGCTATCGTCACCGGCTCTATCTCCATCACGGTGCTGGCCGTTACCTGACCGTTCTCAGCTACCGAAATGGAGAATGTGTTAGACGGCACGGCGTATGTCGCAGGCACGCCAATCACCGTATAGGAATAGGCGCCCGCAGCGAGCCGCTCTGCTACCAGTGTGCCATTGGATGCGGTCTGGCCCTTCAGCACCTGCCGGCCTGCGCTGTCCTTCAGGACAACGGTCACTCCCGCGAGGGGCTGCTGGGTCTTTGCATCTATGGCCTTGAGCGTGGCGGTATTGAGCTGCGGGTTGGTTATGTACGTCGGCTGCCTGGTCTGATACTGGCCGCTGCTGTTCTCATCCGCATTCAGAACTATGCCGGAGCTACCGGGGTTGACTACAACCACGGAACCCGGCCCGCCGCCGTAGTAGTTATAGTATGCATCCGGCGTAGGCGCAGCGTAACCGGGGTTGACCACGACGCCGTAGCCATCGGGGGTCGGCGTTGCATATACGGCGCCGCCGCCAATGCTGTCTACTATGCCCTGGGTAGGCGTGGGTACGGGCGTCGGAATGACCGGCGTACCGCCCTGGCCGGGTGTGGGCAAAGGCGTAGGCGTGCCGGGCGTCGGAGAAGGCGTGATATTTCCGTCACCACCGTCGCCGTCGCCGGAATCATTGACCTTTGGGATATCGGATTCCGAAGAGGGAACGCGAATGCCTGCGGCGAACCGTGTCTGGTCCAGGGTATATGAGCCGGTAGGCATGTAGTAGAAGTCCAGATGCCCGCTGGGCTTAGGCTTAACTACGGTGCTTGCACTCGGGTCGTTATTCCAGTCGTAGATGTAATCGCCTTCCTCATTCCGTATGAACCTGAGTATCTCGTCCTTGCTGTTGCGGACCTGGAACTCGTTCTCCGTAACGTCCGGAACGTCGTTGTTTATGGTTGCAGACACGCTTCTGGGCGCAACCCGTATTTCGGTAGTCCCGCTCGTGCGGCCCGTGCTGTCTATGCCAAACTGCTGTACAGGTACGCTTATGTAGCCGTTGGGTATATTGCTCACCTTCACGGAATACCCGCCGGGCGACAGCCTGCCTACATCCACGGCGCCGTTCGCATCGGTAGTGAACTCGCCTATGGAAACGCCGGAAATCGTGTCGTATACCGCGACTTTCATTCCTGCGCCCATGTGCTCGCCGCTGTAGTCATCGATGAGCGTGAGCCTTATCTCTGCAGCGGGGACTACGGTGTGAATCACCATCTGAGCAGAACTGGCGTTCATCATGCTGGAGGATTGAATCATGTCCCAGCCCACCCTTTCCTTGTCGGGCTGATATGTCTCCGGCAGGCCGACCAGCCTGCTTCCGTAGTTGCCGTCGGGCAGGCCGTGTATGAGTACTTCCCCGTTATCGTCGGAGACGAGCGTGGTCACGCTGCCGGAAGCGTCATATGCGTACGTACCGCTTGAGAGCATCCTGAATCTGACCTTATCCACCCCTGCGGATACCGTGTAGGACGTGCCCTTGACTACGGTGTCGCCGCCTATGGTCGTCGATATGAGCTTGACCATGGTGGGGGTTATTACGAAGGGCTCGATACCGGGCAGCTCGCCGCCGGAGCCCGTTGTGAGGCTCATGCGCATGCTCGGCTTGCGGCATCCCGCCGGTACGGACTCGACCATGACGTTATATGTGGTCTCGCACTTGGCGACAAATGCGGCGACGCCGGTTTCGTCCGTAACCACGTTGTCCACGCTGTCCTCCGCGCTGGTTATGCTGAAAGTCACTCCCTTTACGGGTCTGCCGTCGGCGTCGACGGCCTTGAGGGGCACTGACACTATAGCCATCCTCGCAACGGTATTGCCGTTGACAGTGCCGTCATTTTCGACCGTGAAGGCGCCGATTTCGCCGACAGGATATCCTTCGGGAGCGGAAGCCACAACCCAGGAATACCCGCCGAAAGGAAGCTCCAACTCAACGCTGCCGCCGGCTCCCGTAGTAGCGGTGGTATACGCCATACCGTTGCGGTAGATGGAGAACGTCACCTGAGGTATGGGCTTTGCGGCCACGGAGTCTTCCGCGCTCAGCTTCACCTTCGTGATTCTGCTGTTTATGAACTGGATGGACAGGGGCGTGCCCTCCGTAGTCCTTGCGCTTATGAGCCCGGTCATGCTGCTGTCCGGCCTGTAGGCCGCGTCTCCGGTATCCACCTGTTTTACGGTATATGTGCCGAACGGCAAGCCTATCAGCAGCAGCTCCGTATCGCCCTGAATCAGCTGCGTGACCGCACCGTCGGCGGCATAGTCGTAAGCATTGCCCGTGCTCTGGGTAAAGGTCATAAGCTGGTTAGAGGCGTTACGCACCTCGAACTTGCTGTTTTTGAGCAATGAGCCGCCGTCTACCGCATATGCGCCTATTCTTATGCCTGTGGATTGACCGGGCAGAGTTACGTTTGTGACCGCCGCGCTTATGTTCACCGTTTTTGAGTCCGGCGCTATCATGCCGGAGGGCGGGTTAGACACGGTTATGGTATAGCTTCCCGGTTCCAGCCCGGAGAAGCTGGCGGCGCCGCTTGAGTCTACCGTTGCGGAGCGCTCCGTGTTCCTGCCTGTTATATGCACGGTGGACCCGGCGTACTCGGCAGGCATGGTCGTGTTGAGGATGTAATCCTGAACGAGCTGGACGCTGACCTCCGCCGGCAAGGCGTCTATATCATAGGCGCCGACCATGAAGCTCACGGCTGCGGGCGCCCGATAGCCGTTGGGAACGCTGTCGACCAATATACTATAGCTGCCCTGCGCCAAGCGCACAGCCAAAGTATTGGCGTCGCCGCCTGCGGGCATGGTGTACACCTGCCCATTATTAGCCCATGCGCCAGAGTTATCATCCCGTACACGGAAAGTGGTCCCGCCATTATACTCAAGGCCGGATACGCCCAGCACCCGGACCTTGACCTGCAGCGGGTATACCGTCATGGAGGTATCCCCGTCTATCCTGCCGTCTGCCATGACCTTGAATGACAGATAATTATTGTCCTTCTTCAAGCCATAGCCGTCAGGAACGGTGCTAAGCGCGGCCACATATGTGCCGGTAGGCAGAGTAACAGACACACCACTTCCAATGCTCTGCGCCTCGTCGCCGCTGCCGGACCTCAATATGAACGTGCCGGCCACGGGTGCGCCGTCGCTCGCAACGACTGTGAGCGTAACGGCGGTCTGTTTTTGCACGAATGTCATATCCTCGCTGCTGCCGTCAGCGCTCACTATTATGTTCTCCAGCTTTTCCGAATTCAGCAGATATCCGGGAGTAGCCAGCAGCTGCTTCATGTAATAGGTGCCGCCGGGAACGGTCAGGAACGCGACCTTGCCGCCTGCGTCGGCCGCAGCGGTCGCTACGATTGAATCGTCATCCGCCTTGTAAAGCTGGAACCGTCCCCCCGCAACGCGCACGGGCGCGCCGGAAGCGTCTACCAGCTGCACATCTACGGAGTTCGTCTGCAGCTTTACGGTGGTCTCGCCTGACGCATCGCCGTTCGCATTCAGCGTGAAAGCGTACGCCGGCTTGATTGATGCGTATCCGAAGGGCGCGTTCTTCACCGTGACCGAATAATCGCCGGGGACAAGCCCCCTGAATACTGCATAGCCGTTTTCATCGGTGTATTGTACATCGGCAACGACTGCGCCGCCGTTGCTCGAAACGATAGCGACGCCTACCCCGCCAATAGCTGGGCAAGTAGTGCAATTTTCATCACCGACCACCGAGATAACGGTAACGCTGGTCCTCGTGCCCGTGTAAAATATATCACCTGTCACTGTTCCTAACTCGTCCAGCGATATGCTTCTCTGTGTGCTGTCTGGCAGATAACCGGGGCTTACAGCGGTTTCCGCATAGCTGTAACTGCCGGCGGGTATATCGCTGAACCGGTATTTGCCTTCGGCGTCAGCGATAGCATCAAAGGTGACGCTGCCATCGGTCTTACTCGTCATCCGTATGCTTCCGCCCGGAACGCCTATGTTCCCCTGCTCGGGGTCCTGCTTGGAGATGACGACCCTGCCGGGAGACGGCGTAAAGTGCTCTACCACCGCCGCCGCATATGTGGTCCCGCTCACAGGCGTTTCCGAAGCCTTGGGGGTGGTGTCGAGCGAAACGGGGTCGGTGTTGGGGATGTAAGGCGAAGGAACCGAGGTCTCTGTTACCGTGTATGAACCGACAGGCAACGCCGCAGTAGTGGCGGCGCCGTCTGCACCGGTGGTAAGGTTCTCGACGACCGTGCCGCCGGCATCGGTCACAGAGAACTGCGCTCCGGTTATGGGCTTTCCCTCGTTGTCCTTTTTCTCTATGCGTATCGGCCTGAGGTCTGCATCGTATCTGACCGGATTCCCTCCGTTGACCAGTTCGTTAACGTCGATTTCCTTACTCGCCTCGGTAAAGGCTTCCGGCTTAGCTACCGTATACGTCTCGCCAATCTTGCCCCTATATCCTGCAGGCGCGTCTATCAGCTTCAGCGTATAGCCGCTCTCTGCCGGGAGCAGGTTGCTGGTGGCTACGCCCGTTAGTCCGGTAGTGATTACGTCCACTGCCGACCCGGCAGGAAGCACCTGCCCATTTGCAGATACGATGGGGGCTGTAGACTGTACGAGGAACGAGAAGTCCTTCATGGCCGCATACTCGCCGTTTTTACCGCCCTGTACCGCCAGTCTGAGGGTGACTGACTGCTGTATCAGTTTAAACCTTGCGACAGCGGGCCCTGCGCTGTTGTCTATGCCCACCTTCTGTGGGCCCTTGATAACAAACATCTCCGGAACTTCGACAGCGCCTGTGTAATCCTTGCGTTTCTCCATTTCGCCAAAGTCGGCTATTCCGTTAGAATCGGTCTTCATGCGGGCGCCGCTGTCTACGCCCGAATGTACAAGAGACACCGAAACGTTTTCTGCTCCCATCTCCTCATAGACGGGGCGCATCACTGCACCGTGGCCATCAGATGTAAAGCTGTTAAAGGACGTCACGGCATGCTTCTTGACCTCTATGGATATGTTGCTGCCCGTCTCGCCGTTATAGAATGTGACTATGACCTTGTGCTCCGCATTTTCATGCTTTTCGTCTACCACCAGCTCTACAGGCTGTTTGGCAATCACATACCCATCGGCGGCGGTGATTTGGTGTACGGTGTAAGTACCCTTAGGTATGCTGCCGGTGAAATGCACTTCTCCGTTGGCATCAGAAACGCCCTCCAGCTCGTATCCCTCGTTTTCAGGGGCGTTGTGCTGTATAGCCAGCGGCCCGCCGGCAACGTCCACCAGCTTGTACCGCATGCCTGCAGCCGCTATGGGATTACCGGCATAATCCAAGGTCTTTACTATCACCTCGGAGCTATAAGGCACATTGACGAGTTTTCTGCTCACTATCTCCTCAGGCGTGTCGAGGACTACGTCGAAGGGGTCCAGTGTCCTAAGCGTGGCGGGATGGGATTCCGCACGCTCAGTTACAGTATATTCACCCAGCGGCAGCGGCCTGGAGGTGGCGATACCATTGTCCCCCGTCACCAGCACCTCTACCAGTGTGCCGGTAGCCTTATGCCGCACCTCGAACTCCACATTAGCCATGGGGTTCTTCATGGGGTCCTTGCCGTTTTGCGTATCGCGGCCCTTTTGAAGCTGCAGCTGCGCCTTCTGAGCGCTGTTCTTGTAGACTATATTGACTATCCTGTTCTCGTCTACCGTTTCGGCGGAAACCGTTACGGGCACATACTCGTCGTTGAGTACATATCCCTTGGGTGCTCCCAGTTCGCGGATATAGTAAGTGCCGTAGTTTACCTGTATCTTGGCTATGGACGAATTGCCGGTCGTGAATTCCTGTATGAGCTTCTTGTTCTCATCGTACAGCCCGAACTGGATATTTACCAGCCGCCCTTCCCCTAAAGCCTGCGACACGTCGGGGTTCTCTTCGGTCACAAATATATCTCCGGGAGCTGCAGTGCCCTCGACCAAATCCTTGTCCACCTTGGTTACCCGTATATAGCCGCCGTCCTCCACGTTGTATACGTTCAAGCCCACTATAATGGGTTTTCCCGTATTGTCCGCTACTATCTCAAAGGGAATAGGTTCTGTATTCAGCTGATATCCGTCTACAGTAGAGACCTCAACTATGGTATACCTGCCGACCGGCAGCCTGGTATTGCATATTCCCTTGTTGTTGCTGCCTATTACTATGGTCCCTGCCACCCTGTTCAGTGAATCCAGCACGTTGAATGTCGTGCCCGCAAAATTGACGTCGGTTTTTCCGCTGGCGTCGTGTTTTTGCACAGCTACCACGCCGTACTGCCGGGTGTTGACCGCCGTTCCCTGATATACGCCGGTGGAGGTATTGCTGCCCGTAGCAAAGGTCATTATTGACGTACTCAGCAAATACCCCGGAGGCGCCGAGATTTCCTTTACGTAGTACGTGCTGCCGTTGGTCAATTTCGAAAATGTGGCTACGCCGTTCGAATCGGTGGTAGCGGTCATAAGCAGATTGGTGCAGGCCGCATCGGAATACAACCCGAACACGGCGCCCGCAAGCCTCGCACCCGTGCTGTCGTCCGCCTTGATAATCTGCACCGTCGCGTCTACAGAACGCGGAACCCTCCATGCGCCTCTCGACCTCTCCTTGCCTGCGTTGCCGCCGGATGTGCAAATCAGCACTTGCCCGCTGCCGTTGCTCTTGCAGGCATAGAAGGCCCGGCCCATTGAATAGCTGTATAGATATGGGCTCACATAAAAATAGCCCACAGTGGCGCCGGAAGCATCCCAGCCGTACGCCCTGGCGTCCTCCTTAGACACCTGTATGCGCAAGGTCATCTGATATGTCGTATTGCTGCGGTAATCGGCGGTGCTTAAATTCCCGCTTGTCCTGCCGTTCATATCGGTGACGCGAAGGGAGGCGGGAACGCCCGGGGACAGCTTTATGTCCCAATGGTTAGCCGCCCTTATCAATGCCGTCGCGTACCCCTCGTAATAGGAGCCCCTGTCTACGAGCTCTACGACATCGGGCGATATGCTTGACGCAGGGATGAACATATCCCCGCTCCTCGCTCTGCTGACGAGGAAGTCTATGTAGTTTATCATGCTGCTGGGCCCGCTCAGGTTCTGATACCTTGACCCCGCTCCTCCCGTCATGGACAGGTATTTGCGTATCGCCCAGGTGGTGCAGCAACGTGCAGCGCTGGCGTCCAGGCCGTAGGGATTAAATACGTTCCAGCCGAAGTTATAGCCCCAGCTAATTATGCACATAACGCCGTTCTGTTGTGTAGCGGTCAGCGGGCTGCTGCACTGCGACATGCTGCTTCCGTTGGACGGCGCGGAGACGTCAGGCTGTATACAGTAGGCCACCTCTCCGTTTATCGTATAATCGAAGGTGTCGTGCACCTGACCGTTCATCAGGATATAGCTTTCATACGGGTTCCTGCTGCGCTGCAGTCCTCCCGCCGAGCCGCCACCGGAACCACCGCCACCAGTATTCCCTCCGCCTGAGCCGCCGCCGGTATTTCCTCCTCCCGAGCCGCCGGAATAGCCCCATGTGGCACTGCCGCCGGCCATAGCTGCAGGGGCAAGATTTGTCACCTGCGACTTAGGAATGTATCCTCTTTTTCCAGAGGATGTTGTTACATCATAATAATTTTCGTCATTGGATTGTCCTAATATGGCCAGTTCAGTTCCCGCAGACGCCGAAGCTACGACGGACGAGGACGTGCTCGCTTTTTTGTATATTTTGGCACTGGAAGCCGCCTGGCACATATAATAGGCGTTCTTTGTCGATACGGCGGCAAGGGCCGCAGTGGGGAACACCGTGGCAACCATAACCAGCAACAGCGCCACGGATACGACCCGTCTGACTCGTCCATTAGTGCAAAGCCAATTCATAACGATGGAATCTCCTTTCGATAAATTTCGCCACTAAAAAAGAGGGCCCCGAAGAGTCCTCCTTTTAACAATAAATATCAACTTTTACTTGCTAATCAGTAGTCAAACAATACGCAGGCATACACCTCTCCGTTGGAGTCCTCGTAGACTCCCACGCCGAATTTGACGTAACCATCTTTTAGAACAAGGGGCCTGTGTGCCGAGGAATTCAGCCAACCTCTTACCGCGCCGCTCGCGCTAAGCCCCTTGCCCTGAGCGAGTATTTCTCCCGTACCCGCATAATCCTGGTCATGGGCTATATACCTCTGCTCCGCACAGTGTTTTGCCCTGCTCCGGGCACTCTCCGAAAGATACCCCGCCTCGGACAAGGCTCCCAGGCCATGTTCGGCACGAGCCTCGTTTATCTTGCTGAGAATCCTTGAGCCCTTGCCGGAATCCAGAGTAACGGTGTCTGTGGGTTTGGGCTTTTGCGGCTCGGTGCTGCCTCCGGGGGCCGGCTCCCATTTGCCGGTATTGGGGTTGAACCACTCGGTCCCCGTGTTGGAACCCGTACCCTCTTCTTCCAGCTCAATGAACTCCCCTTCGGTATATGGAAGTCCACTGGAGTCACAACCAATCAGCTTGCTGTCGGCAATCCATCCTATCTGGCCTTTGTAAACCACCTGCGTCCAGCCGTTGACCTTGCTATAGGTAGTCAGGAATTCGTTTTTCGCAGCCTTGGCGATAACGCTGTAGTTTGTGCCGGGACCGGAGCGCACGTTCACCGCCTCGCGGGTACGCACATATCCGCTCTGTGCGCCCAGCTTGGAATAATCATTGGTCTCTTGAGGCTTGGGCGTCGCCGTGGGCTGTGCGGTCTGCACGGGCTTCTTATCGGCTTCGGTCAGGCCGTTGGCGTCGCAGGACGCCAGGTTGCTGTTTGCAATCCACGCGCCAAAGCCGCCTGCGTCTACCTGAGTCCAGCCGTCCTTTACGGAGTATGCCGTAAACAACACGTTCTTAGGCAGGCTACCTATCTTATCGTACTTGGCGCCTGGGCCGGTACGCACATTGGCGTTACCAATAGTCTTTACATACCCCGATGGGCTTCCGAGTTTTGACAGCGCTTCCAGCTCTCTGGCGTTGGCCTGCTGTGCCTCCAGCTCCTTCTTTTCCTTTTCGGTATAGCCGTTGGCGTCGCAGGAGACCACATTTTTGTTGGATATCCAGCCCGTTATGCCGTCGCCGAGGTTCACCTGAGTCCAACCATCCTTCACTGTATACGCCCTGAACACCACATCCCTGGTGGCGGTGCCTATCTGTGTATACTTGGCGCCGGGGCCGGTGCGGATAGCCAAATTGCCGGTCGAGCGGATATATCCGGTAGCGGCGCCCAGCTTGGCGTATTCCGCAGGTTGTTCTATGGCAGCGACGTTTTCCTTTACCGTCGTCCTGCCCGTGTCCTTGGGGGCAGGGGTTGCGGTAGCGCTGGGCTGTATCTTTATACTTCCGGCAGATGTGCCGTCGACGAACCTGCCGCCGCCCTGCGCCTGCTGCACGTCTTTCTTACCGTTATCCTTTGCAGGAGCGGCGTCGGGCTTTTTAGTCGCTGCGGGCCCGTCCTTTTTCTGCTCCGCTCCGGTGTTATCCTCCTTCTTATCTGCAGGCTTTGCGGTTTCCTCCTGCTCCTCCTTGTCGGCCTGGGCCTCATCCTTGTCCTCAGCCGCCTTGCCCTCGGCCGTCTCTCCGGGCGCGGGGCTTGTCTCGCCGTTCACTGCGGGAACCTCGCCTTCATCGGCATCCCCCATCTTTTCCTCTACGTCTTCTGCAGAGGCTTCCTCCTTTGCGGTAACGTTGACAGTCTCTTTATTGCACGCCGTAGCGGCGAGCATAAGTACCAGCAGGCTTACCAGCAGAAGGGATACGATACGCTTCATAGAACAAACTACCTCCCTCATGGATTATAAAGTGTATCGGCCGTAATTTCGGCCTTGTATAAACAACGGCGCAGCGTTGCTTTCCGTCGTTTTTTGCACTTTTATTATAATCTACCCATCTCTATTGTGTCAACTATGTTTGTTTACCTTTTATAAAAAACTTATTCTTTTTTTATTGCCCGGCCAATCCCGCTCGCTTTCGTAGCGGTATCTGCGGCGGCGCCAGCGCCGCCTTCGCTGCCAATTCAGCAAATGCGCCCGCACGAGGCGCAGGGAACGCCAGTTTCTTCGCGTTGTTTTGACACCCCCCACGGCTAAAGCCGGGGGATTCTCGGTTCGCTGACCGTAGCCTGCGCGATGCGAGGTCTTACATGGTCTCCCCGAGCGTATAGGTTCGGGCGTGCCCCGCCCTACCGTATGTTAGCTACGCCAGCAGGCGCAGGCCCTCCTGCAAAATGTTCTTCGCGGCGTTTATATCCCTGTCGTGCTGTGCGCCGCACTCCGGGCAAGCCCAGCCGCGCACGGACAGGTCCTTCGTGCCTGACCACTGTGCGCCGCAGCAGGAGCAGATTTGGCTGGAGGGGTAGAAGCGGTCTATCGCGACCACGGTTTTCCCATACCATTCCGCCTTGTACTGCAACTGTCTGCGGAACTCGCCCCACCCGGCGTCGGAGATGGGCTTCGCCAAACGGTGGTTTCGTACCATGTTCTTCGAAGCTAAGTCCTCAATGCAGATGACGTCGTTTTCACGGATAATCTGTGTGGACAGTTTGTGCGCTGCGTCCTGCCGTTGGTTGGCAATATGCTCATGCAGCACTGCAACCTTGATTCGGGCTTTCTCTCCGCGCCTGCTCCCCTTTGATTTTCGGGAGAGTTGCCGCTGGAGACGCGCCAGCTTCTTTTCGGACTCCGCAAGGTACTTGTGGTTCGGATACTCTACGCCATCGGAGGTAATTGCAAATGCTTTCAAACCCATGTCGATACCGACTGACGCGCCGGTGGGCGGCATAGGTTTAATCTCTGCATCGGTACAGCAGATAGACACGAAATACTTACCGCTGGGGTTTTGACTGACGGCAGCGGAGAGGATACGTCCCTTGACCGCTTTGCTGACGCGGCATTTTACAAGGCCGAGCTTGGGAAGCTGCACCACCTTGTCCAGCACCTTGATATTTGTCCCTACGCACTTGCTCTTGTATCTCTGCCGGTGGTCATGTTTGCTCTTGAATCGGGGATAGCCCGGCTTATCGCCGTGTTTCACACGGCGGAAGAAGTTTTGAAAGGCCGCGTCCAGGTCTTGAAGGGTTGCCTGCAAAGATGTGGAATCCACTTCCTTCAACCACGGCAATTCCCGCTTGAGCATCGTGAGGCTTTTGTCTTGCTGGAACCGCGTGGGAGATGTTCCTGTTTCTCTGTACTGCTCCTGCCTTTGGGCGAGAAAGTGGTTGAACACATACCGGCAGCAACCAAAATTCCGGGATATTTGCGCTCTCTGCACAACGGTAGGATACAAACGAAACTTGTAGGAATATTCCACTATCTCACCTCGCTTTCAGACGTTTTTCTGATTCTCTATGTACTGCTTGATGGCCGACAAAGGCGCTCCGCCAACGGTAGACACAAAATAGGAGTTTGTCCACAAAGTTGGCAGCCTTGATTTTAACTGCGGAAATTCAGAACGGAGGGTATGCGATGTAGAACCTTTGATATGTCTTACGGCGCGGTTTATGCCGTATTGTGGGTCAACTTCTATTAGTAAATGCACATGGTCAGGCATGATTTCCATCTCTATGATGTCGATTTTGCTTTCCTCACAGATACTCTCTATTAACGCTTTTAGGCGTACATCGACGCCGTTGACCAGGACCTTACGGCGATATTTTGGACACCAGACCACGTGATATTTGCAGGAGTACACCACCTTTTTGTTGCTTTTATATTTCATAGCAACATTATGCCACAAGCGCAAAACTATTGCAATATTTTGGGGAAAACACTGTGCCTTATATCCCCTTGTCTAAAGGCAGGGGCTTTACGGCACGTTCCAGTAAAAATATGAGGAGGAAGAAAGTATGTCCATAATCAAAAACCGCTATGAGTTCGTATGTTACTTCGACGTCCGGAACGGTAATCCAAACGGGGACCCCGATTCCCTGAACATGCCACGCATTTTCCCTGATACCGGAAACGGCATGATTTCAGACGCATGTATAAAGCGCAAAATACGTGATTATGTAGAGAAAGTACACAGCGGAGAGTCCGGCTATCGTATATATTTAAAGAGCGGGACAGTTATTGCCGATACAAACAAGGAGGCGTTTACAACGTTGGGTAAGAAGCTGGACAAGAAAGCCGATGAAACGGTGACGGACTGGCTTTGTGAGAACTTTTTTGATATGCGCGCATTTGGCGGCGTCACAGCTACCAGCGACACCAATCCCGGCTGTGTAAGGGGATGCGTTCAGATTCCTTTTGCAGAATCTACACACCCGATTTCGCCCTTGAACGTCACGATTACCCGGTGTTGTGTCACCAATGAGAAGGATAAGGACGATGGCAAGCGTTCCACCTTTGGCAATAAGTATATCGTTCCTTACGCTATGTACAGGTTAGAGGGATTTATAAGCCCATTCGATGCGGAAAAAACGAAGTTCTCAACAGATGATTTGAGTGTGCTGTTTGATGCTCTGCTCAATATGTTTGAGCTTGACCACTCGGCTTCGCGGGGTAAAATGGCAACGCGCAAACTGGTGGTGTTTGAGCATGACACGCCGAAGGGTGAGGTTAGCAGTGAGGAGCTGTTCCGGCGGGTGCGCTGCAAGACCAAAAAGCAGCTGAAGCATGAGGAGACTATGGTTTCCGATAGAGTTATTTTGACTGCAGATTTTGCTCCCACCTGCTACGAAGATTGCTGTATTATCTGTGATACTGAAAATGTGCCTGCCAGCGTTAAGATGACAATTTTGAGGTAGGTTTCCAGGGCGAGGCGCCCTGCCCGGAAAGAGTTTAAACGGATATTGTGTTGATATTTTGCGTATGTCTGGAGACGCTGGTCTGCGCCCTTAATCAGTGGAGGGTGCGATAAGCCAACTGCTCGATTGCTGGATGGCCGAACATGAGTACAAAAACTTTACGGAGCATTTGCTTCATGTTCGGCCGTTCAGCGCTCGTGTGGGCTGCGGCCACGGAGCCAGGAACCCCCGGCTTTAGCCGTGGGGAGTTTCAGATTAGGGCAGTCACACTCCGCACAGGATGTGAGAGTTGAAATCTTTGTCCGAGCAGTACATGGATATCCAGAGGTATCGTCACGCCCCGCACAGGGTGTGAGAGTTGAAACGCAGGCAGGCATGCGGGTTTGGGATTAGGTTGCCGCAATCCTATTGGCTTTAGGCGGTGGGTGGTTCAAAATCTCCTCTGCAGGATAAAAATGAGGGAGCATCAAGTGAATGAGGATACCCGAGAAGCACTCTGTGTTGCTTTTGCTCTTTTACTGTGCTATACTCATTTTAATAATAGTATTTGTTATTCAGCCATTGACCTTTTCACTATTTTTTTGCAGTACGCGTCTCGCGTATGCTCTGAGTGCTTTTATAAAGCCATAAGCGGGAAAACTCGGTCTTTTATTGCCGGGCAGTTCACATTACAAAACAGTATATATTAAAATAACGCAAGACACAGCCTTTCGGCGGTGTCTTTTTGCGTTCATATAAAAACAGACACACAAAAAAACAAAAAGGAGAAGCAAATATGAAAGATTACACACAAATTGAGTATCTTTATCGCGATGGAAGCAATTACAAGCGCTATATCTCTCGCTATCTCTGTGGCGTGCTAACGGAAGAGGAGCGAGACGAGATTTTCTCGAAGTGTTTGCACAACGATACCCTGTATCAATTTATTCCAAGTCAAGTTGGACTACCGGAAGAACGCTTTGACGATTTCGACCCTCGCGATGATGGGCCTTGGTTCGAGCTGATTTCTATCGACACGGTGGAAAATGAAGACATCATAAGAGTAGCAGAAGACGAAAAGCTTCGACTACTTCCCTTGACCGCACGAGGACTTTTGGAGCGGTTTCGAGCTGTGGAAGTGTGGGATGAGGCTTGCAGCACTATTTACAAATAAATCCGCCGCTATGTGGAAGAACAAAAAACCCGTTAAGGAAAGGAGGCGGCGTCATGGCAAGAAAATCTCCAAGCAAAAACGTATTCGTTCTGACGCTTCCGCTCCAATGTGAGGCATGGCAGCGGGACAGGCTCGATACCATCTTCCAGGTGGGGAACGATATCAAGAATAACCTGATTGCCTATGAGCGCAAGCAATACCAAAATCTCATCTCTCGGAAAGATTGGAGAGCAAACCAGGCAGCATTGTCCGCAGCATACGAGGCAGAGGATGCCGGGCGCATCAAAGCTCTTTGCAAACGCCGGAACGAGACGCTTACCAATGCCGGGTTTGAGCAGTTCCAATTTGAGAAGCAAATCAACAAGTACCGAAAGCACTACCGTGGAAAGAATGGGAAAGGATTCCTTATCCCGGCCCATGTGGCGCAGAAGATTGCCGCTTCTGTGTGGGGCGGTTATCAAAAGCTCCTGTACGGGAGTGGGCAGCAGGTCCGCTTCTCTAAATGGAGCGAGTTCAGCACCATCACTGCGAAGACGAATTCTGCAGGGATTCGATACGCAGATGGTTTCGTTTTCTTCCAGGGAATGCAGCTTCATGTGCTATTCGACGAGAAAGACCCATACGGCTACCAGCAGGAGGCGACGTCGAGAGCTATCCGGTATTGCGGAATCCATCGTCGCTGGTATGCTGGCGGATGGAAGTATTTCGTCCAGCTTACGCTGGATGGATTACCTCCACTGAAAACGAGGCCGGATACGGGAGAACTCCTGCACCCCATGGGAGAAGGGAGAGTCGGACACGACATAGGAACGCAAACCATCGCCAGCGTTGGGTGCAATGCGGTTTTGCTCACCGAATTGGCGGATAAGGTCCGAGGTATCGACGCAGAGCTTTGGAAACTCAACCGTGCTATGGACCGCTCCAGGAGGGCAACGAACCCGGAGATGTTCAACACGGACGGCTCTATCGTACCCAAAGACAAGCTGCCGGCAGAGTGCTTGAATCAGCGCGGCGGACGCGAATGGGTAAAATCCAAGCGATATATTGCATTGGAGAATCAACGCAGGGAACTATATCGCCTACAAAGAGAAATGCGTATCCAGCAGCATAATGAGCTGGCGAACCTCCTGCTTTCTTTTGGCAGCGAGCATTACATCGAAGAGATGCGGTTCCGTGCTTTGGCAAAACAGGCGAAGGAGACAAAATTCAACAGCAAGGGGAGGCCCGTCAGAAAGAAACGGTTCGGAAAATCCATCTTCAATAAAGCGCCTGCGTTGTTTGTTAAAACCATCAAGCGAAAGGTACTTAATGCAGGAGGTTCGTTCCAAAGAGTCGATACCTTCTCCGTGAAGGCAAGCCAGTTTAACCATCTGACGGAAACCTATACAAAGAAAAGTCTCGGCAAACGCTGGAACACGATGCCGGATGGCACGAAAGTCCAGAGGGACCTCTATTCCGCGTTCCTGATTCAAAACGTAGATGCTTCTCTCAAGCAGGTCGATGTGGAGCGATGCAATCAATCTTATGATAGCTTCCGTGCCCTGCACGATATAGAAATCAGAAGACTCTCTTACTTACTTACGCCCAACAGCATGGGCGTTCAACACAGCGCATAACACGAAAGCAGTCAAAGGCAGAGGCTCCCGCCTATTGCGGCGCTAATGTGTGGGTCGCCACCATTGCCGCGCTAAGATTCTGAGGGATTTTTGGTCCCCAGAGGGCGTTTACTCTTAGACACCTTATGGCATCTTCCGCGTACCTCGGAATCCCACTGCGTAAGCGGTGGGAGGAGTCAATTGTATATGATGCAAGGCATCCCAACATGCTCGTAGATATTTATACGGCCGGCGACTACGGCTGCATAATTCATTGGCACGGTTTGCGTTTGATGGTTTAAAGCGGCTGCTGCACCTGAATAAGAACCCAGTAAAAAACAATAGGAAAGAGGGCGGTTTTTCTGTCCCCTTTCTTTTGAAATGAAACAACCACACTGAAAGGAGAAAAACATGAAAATCACCAGAACTATTTGCACACCATCAACTGATATCACTGTAGAAATCAAACTGCTGCCCAGCGAGGTGGAGGCTGCATACCGTGAGCAGGAGGAAACTTTCCGCCTGCTGGATGCTGAACGCCAACTTTGCGAGTATCTGCACTTCGACGTCAGAGATTACGACAAAGGCGACAGAGAGGATGCCGAAGCGCTGAAGTCCTTTAAGACTGAGTTCGGCGACATTGAGCCGAGGTCTCTGGTAGATGAAAGCTCTCCGAACTATGTGCTGCCCAATATCGTCGCCAAGTATGAGCGCAGAGCCGATTGTAATATTGACGAGAACACGGCATGGCAGACCGTCATCCATGATGTTCTAAACGAACTTTGTGTTCCTGTTCTGCCTGCTGAGACCAACGCGTGAGGTGATGCGTATGAAAATGAAAGAGTATAATGTGACCATCACCGAAACGCGGACGCTCACCGTGCCGGTGGAAGCCTCATCCAAGGAGGACGCCATACAGATCGTGTGTGACGGGTGGCACGAGGGAGATTATATTGTTGACTGGCTCGACGGGGTGGAGTTTTTTGTTAATGACCACAGCGCATAACACGAAAGCAACCAAAGGCAGAGGCTCCCGCCTATTGCGGCGCTAATGTGTGGGTCGCCACCATTGCCGCGCTAAGATTCTGAGGGATTTTTGGTCTCCAGAGGTCGTCTACTCTTAGACACCTTATGGCACCTTCCACGTACCTCGGAATCCCACTGCGTAAGCGGTGGGAGGAGTCAAGAAGCAAAGCTTAAGGGAAGCCCCCTAATCGAGCGTTGCGGGATGAAAACGGCAAGATTTATGATATCATTGCCGGAACCTTTCTGATTGCTGGGGTCGAAGGAGAGGATTTATCCTCGCTTTCGCCTGAACCTATTGAGCAGTTCAAAGAAAAATTCGACACACCTGAAATGTTCGTTTGCTTGAATGGAAAACTGGTGGTCTTGCCGATGGAGGAAAGGAAGAGCTGGGTCTGTACAGACCCAGACTGCGCTCAGTTCCGCAGAGAAGCCCCCGAGAAGGGCGATAACGTTTTCGAGCTGGCGCAGGTAAATCAGTACGGCTGCGACCTGTTCCGCGTGGCTCACGGATTCGTTTATCTCAATGAAGATGTCGATGAAAATGAACGAGAGAGCCTGGTTTCCATGTATGGCTGGGATGAGGACGACCTTTACAGCGATGAATTCAATGGGATACTGGCAGAAGCAGTGTTTGAGACATCCGCAGCCGAGTACGATACCTCTGCAGAGTACAGCTCTTTCGAAGCAGCTGCGCGTGCGTTGGGGCATCTCATTGACGTGGACATTGGAAAATACCTGCAAATATAAAAATAAAAAGGAGATATGTATATGAACATCAGCAGAGAACAAAAAAAATGCGAAGCGCTTACGCGCATGAAAATGTGGGGCATCTATCTGCCCACCTGTATGCAGTTTGAAAAAGAAGACCTCGTTTCGGAGAGCGCGCCGCTTCTCGGAGCTTGCTTTTGGCTTGACGCGGAGCAGCTTGCGCGGGTGCGTGCATTTGAAGAAAAGTACGATGCGCTCGTATATCACGTCATTCATTGCTTCACCACCTTTGGAGAGTTGGAAAACTATCTTTACGTCAGCGACCATCCCGAAGAGTGGGAAGACGACAGGAATGATATCAAGAGCGGGCAACAACTTGTGTATGTTGTGAACAAGGATATGCCGGACTGCTCTGAATTCGGTTCGATTGGCATCGCGGTGACTGCTGCGGCGGGTCTGCGCCGGACTTGGTGAAAGGAGATAACAAAAAATGTTGAAAGTTAAAATAGAAAGATACCTGAACGATTTCTGCCGGAAGGATGAGACAAAGTCGTTTGATGACCTTATCAAGCTGGAAGATTGGATGTTCGGGCAAATGCAACAAAAACATTCCGAGGGAATGAGATTTCCCACGCCGGAAGCTGCCGAAAGAATCGGAGAAAAAGGCCCCTGGCGCATTGAATTTCGCCCGGTCCGTGGGGAGGCGACAATATGGATTCACCAAATTGAAACTCCATGCGGAATCATTTTTTCTGACGGGAGGTATACCTCGGGGCAGAGGCACTGGACAGAAGAAGTTCAAGAGTGGCTTGTCCACTGTGAGCAGCGATGCAAGAATCCAAAATTCAATTTCGTGGGCGACAATGAGCCGCCTAAGCGTAGCTTGTGGCTTCGTCTCGGCGTGATGGTCAGAATTACTGCCGAAGAAGAAGCTGCCATCTTTGGCGAGGATGAAAAACGGTCAGCGACGACACTTGAGAATCTCATCAGGAGTGGAAAGTTCTCCCCACAGGGAGACTGCTACATCCCTGACCCGGTGGTTGAGCAGTTCAATAAGGACCACGGCACAAATTACACCATACGAGACTACGATTTTGAAATGTGAAAGGTACGATACATGAATAATACAGCAAACAAAGGCAACCTCGTTCAGGCACGATATGAGTCTATTTGGGACGATGGCTCCATATGTATTTCTACTTCGTGCATTGTAGACACCTTCAAGCGCGAGGTAATTTACATCGAAATGGATGACTCCGATGCGGACGTTACCATCCTCGACAAGGAACAGGTCATCATCCCTGACCCCAGCGCAAAGAGCGGAACGAGAACGTACCCCGTTTATGTACGAGGGGATGAGCCCATCTCGCCAGAAACGCGCCGTAGCGATTATTTTGTTCGCGACTGACAACTAAATCCGCCGCAAGCCCACTCCGCAAGAGAGGGGGATAGAAGGAGAGTTGCTTAACCTAAACAAAAAAACAGACAAAAGAGAAGCTGGTGTCCGTGCTGGATGCCAGCTTCTTTTCTTCAAGATGAAGTAAAGTCCATTGATTTTGTCCTGTTGTTTTTCGTGGCGATGAATGATATAATACTTGTGTATAAATTATTCTTCAGCCAATTTATAACTATATCAGTTTTTGTATTGCGTCATTATACATGACGTATTCAACCCATATACCGCAACAAAAAGACGCTGCTGCAGTCGGTGTCTTTTTTTGCGTTCACATAGATAAAAAACACAGAAAGGAAGAAAAGAAAATTATGAGCAAGACCACCTTTTCCTATGTTGCCCCTATAAAGAAAGACCTGCATGACACCGAGGTGGACATCTATGCAAACGGCGTTAATGTCGGTTGCATCACTCGCAATCGACCCAGCTACTGCGCCCTTGCTGACACGTTTTCGGTTTGTGGCTTCGGAACTCAGAATGACGATTATTACAGGAGTGGTAATTGCATTCGTCGTAACGTCACCACCATCGCTGGTGCAAAAATGGCGTTCAAGAAATGGTTTGAGTCTCAATGCTGGGAGGACATCAAAGCAGCGGCGCCAAAGGATAATCTGCGACATATCTCTGAACCTGAGGCTCTGACCTCTTACGTCTGCGGGCAAGCTTTCCACATGGTGGACTGGCGCAGGGAAGGGATAGACGTACTAAATCCCATATGTGCAGACCCCAGTGAGCTTGTGCTGCATACGTGCCTTCGTCGTTTTGCCGGCGACTACAAAAATGAAAGAAAGGTATCCCTTCATCATTCGGCATATAGAGGAGAAGATTACCTCGATTATGTTATAGAGGAGGAGAGCCTGAGGTCTGAAATGCTAAAAAAAGGATATCGTGTTGTATACGATAATTTTTGCGATTTCCAAACCTTTAAGGAATATTCGCTCATCATGTTCGCACTCACAAAGAAAACGCCCTCTTACGCCGACTTCGCACGATGGGTGGCAAAAGCATCCTCCATGCTGTCAATGTCCTCGCGTGGTGGTCAGTTTCTTGCTATTGTTCCTGCAGATATAATTGCGGCGGATGCGTCGTTGCGAGTTATCCTAAAGCAGATAAACGCCTCTGTTTCATATGTGAGCAGCAAAAGGGAACAGTACGATAAGGCGGTGGGCAGGCGTCCCGCGTGGGCAATAATATATGCAGACATAGAAGCCCAGAAAAGGCTCTCAAGTCCATTGCTAACGCTGAATAAGGTCATCCACGAAAAGGACGGCAGCGAGGACGGAGGGATTCTGCACGGGAAGGATAATAATCTGCTCAGGAACAGCATCGCGGATTTCCGTCGTGCGGTGAGCATATGCGACCTGTTTATCGACGCATATGAGGAAGTAAAGCCTTTCCTTCGGGGCCAGATTGAACTGACCACAAATGACCATGCCTGTTGGAGGGACTCAGTCATCTGGGCCGATTGTCTGCGCAAGATTCGTGACCAGCATTGGAATGAGCTTTTGCATGAAATTGCGAACACCTCTCTCATGCCGGAATACATCCAAAAGGAGTACATGGGGATATTAAAAGCCTTATCCGAAAAAGACCTTAACGAATTCACGGTGCGGTGTTTTATAGAAGATATCCGAAAAAAGCTGGAGGAAAAGACGGGAGATTCGCTGCTTGCACTATTCGATGAATTTGCCAGCATATCCTTCGAATATCTTCCCGTTCCGAAATGGGTGGATGTAGGAAAGTACAAAGACCGGGAAAATATCAGACGCAAACTGAAGTTTCCCAATCTAACAGTTCATTTCCAAACCTTCTCCTGGGACAGGTTTAGCGAATATAACGCAGCGTCTTGTATTAGGAACATCGAGCGCAATCTTCACTTGCTCGATGACAGCGATACCCATATCAGAAACCCAATGGACGTGTTCCTTGCCTGTAATTGGAGTCTCCGAAAAGCGGAATTTACATACTTCACGGCGGCATTTTTCAAGAATGGAAGCGTGAAGCTGAGGTCCAAGGAGTCTACCAAGATTCTCATTGACCGGCTGAATATCTTCGTGGGTATGCAGCGCGGCTGGCTTCCTGCCGATTACGGTACAAAGCCATATGAGGAAATGGATGCCTGCAAACAGAGCCTCATCGACAGCTTTCAGCCCCGCGAGGAATACGATGAAGTTGTCGCAAATCCTGATAAATATATCGTTAAGAACTTCAATGTGGATAAGCTTTTCGGCTTTTCCTCAGCTTTTTAAAAATCATATAAAAAAGGAGGAGGGAAGGAAGCCCAGTCGTATACTGGGCTTCCAACCAAAGACTATGTGCAAAGAAAGGAACAGCAGCACCATGCTCAAGTGGGATGAGGTAAAGGATTGCAACGGCACTAACCTTCACCTGTTCGATGCCGTACAGGTCATCACCTCTGACAACAGACGCAAGAACCAGACAGGCAGAATCCTTTCCCTCCTAAAAACCAAGCCGCACCTCCACATGGTAGAAGTACTGTTTGAAGATGGGGAGCGTGTAAACTTCCTCACGTCTTCTCTTCGCTTTGGTGAAAGTTTGGAGGACGAGAAGGGAAAGGCGCTGTCGAAAATTGACTATCCGAAGCTCATGGGAGCGGAAATCACCGACTCTGATTTCTGCGTTGTTCGCTATAACAACGACGCCTTCCAGTTCGATGCCGAAAAGCAGTCGTGGAACGTCATGTTGGAAGACCTTTCCGATGTAGACCGGCTGTTCGGGACCTTCTTCGAAACGGAGCAGAACGATTCCTACTGTAACATCTATGCGGATGTAAACAAGCACTGCACCCAACTCACGAAGCCGTACCTCACGGTATCCTTATGGTTCGGCGACTACTGTGTAGAAGGAGAAAAATATGAGAATATCGAACATTATATGGGACGTCGACATGGACGATGTTTATGAAAACCTGGATGAAATGACTGCCGAAAAAGCAGCGGAAGCTCTCGGCATATCCCAAAAACGGTATGCGAACATGAGCACCGCTGAACGACATGACTATGCATATGAGGTTTTTCATGGGCATGACGCTGCAATCGGAGAGTTTATGGGTCTTCCTACAGAGATGGATGTGCCAGATGACATAGGCATTGATGAGGACTCGGTCGGAGATTATCTGTCGGATAAATACGGATACTGCCACAGAGGATTCGTTGTTGATTCAAACAAGCAGGACAATGACTCTGCGACATATGAGGAACTGGCTACGGCTTACAGAAAATCCGGTCACGCCGTGTTCGTTATGGCGCTTAATACGCTTATCTCTCTGGGGCGTGACACTGTCACGAATATGAAGCACCCTGCAGCTATCTCCGCGACCATCCAAGGAAATATCTTTTCCGAAGATTTCAAGGTGGAAGTGGCCCGCCTCGTCCTGAGGATGGCAAGCGCCGATGTCGACGTCTTATTGGCCGTCATTCAGCGCGTGGTCACCTTTTTTAATGACCTCCATGGTCGGCGTATTCCGTTTCTGTGTCCTAATGGAGATGAAGATGGGGTTTGCCCTGTGTGCGGTTCCACTTTAATCGAGTATTTGGGCGACCGTGACCTTGATGACGTAGGCACGACGGTAAGTTGGGCGTGCCCTGATTGTAAGGCCATAGGCAGGTCATTGTATGTTTGTTTATATAAACTCGTTATTTCTATTGACTTTATATAAACTCAATGCTATAATATAGACATAACAAGAGAGGAGATAAAGAAAATGATAAAGGTAGTAAACAAAAATGGTTGTGAAATTGATTTTGAAGCAGCAACGCAGCACATGGACGCAAGAATAGGTGATAAGGTAAGCGTAGAAAATCCTTTTGCTACATTCCAGCAGTATTTCACGGCATACGAAGAAGCTCACGAAAAGGCGACCGGCGAAGAGTGGTTTTTATCCAGCAGCAACCCCGTTTGGTAACGCAGAGTGACGCCCGCAAGGGCGGTAATGCGGCAGGCCGGTCACAAGCCCGGCGGCAAAAAGAGGATATAAAAATGGCAAAGGCAACGGCAGAATGCACCTGCAAAACCTGCAAGAAAATCTACACAGCAACAAAAATTTGCCGAAATCGTGCGGATGCTGACAACTGGGAACAGTGGGCGACCGAGCATTATGGCGAATGCCCCGAATGCTACAAAGCCCGCAAACAAGCAGAGCAGGAGGAGGCCAACGAGCAGGCGGCGCAGGAGAGCCGAGAAAAACAGTGGCCCGAACTGAGCGGATCGCCGAAACAAGTGACGTGGGCAACTACAATCCGCAAAGCAAAAATAGATGAATTGATGGCCCGCGAACCCACCGGCACGGGGCTGCGCTACATAACATGGATTATACAAGCTCATACCGACGCAAAATATTGGATAGATAATCGGGAGTGGTCGTTGTGTGGCCAGTGGGGGATCAAACTGTACAACGAGTGGAGCGCCATAGATAACATTGAGTAAGGCACAAATAACCATAAGACACCCCGCCCCAGAGGCTACGAGGGCAGAAAGGACAAAAACCATGAAAAAAATACTTAATAACAGAGTGTACAACACCGACACCGCTACCCTTATAGGCAGCAAAAACAACGGCAACCTCGGCTCGGATTTTAACTATCGCTGCGATAGCCTCTACCGCAAACGCACGGGCGAGTATTTTTTACACGGTGAGGGCGGCGCGAGGACACAGTATGCTGAGTGGCATAACGGCCTGCTATGCGGGGGTGAGCGCATAATACCGTTGACATTTGATGCGGCCCGTCTGTGGGCCGAGGAAAACCTCGACGCAGACATCTATGAGGCCGAGTTTGGCGAGGTTGTCGAGGACGACAGCCGGATATGCGTGTCGCTCAGCCTGTCAGCGGCAGGGGTAGAGCGGGCACGGAGGGAGGCTTCGGCCCGCAGCGTGTCGCTGTCTGCCCTGATTGACGAGTATTTTGCCACATTGTAAGCAGGACATCCGACGCATCTATTTAACCAATTAAGAGACCGGCCTCCGGTCTCTTTTGTCAGTTATAATCGGTATAACCCCCTATGATAATCTGGTAGAACATTCCGCAGCCTTCTGCCCGCTATGCAACGTCCTCTTGAAAAACACCTTTTCCTCTATAACGGAAACAGCATAATGTACCACCATACCGAAACCGAACATCAAAATTATCGTGTTCATTGTAAATGTTATGGTGTGCGTGAGGTACAGGACATAGAAAACACCGTAATATCCAAGGTTGATAATCAGGGAGTTTACCGCATTGTAACCGGTCTTGCCGAGACCTACAAAGATATTGTCGATGATGACACACCCGGCGTATGCGATATAAAACGGAACGAGCCTTATGACGATAGCGAAAATCTCGCCAGCATTTTCAAGTCCCTGTGCAACGCGAAAGAACGGCGTCCATGTGGGAACCGTGACCGCCCAAAGAACCACGCTTGCGGCGGCGATAAAGTAATAATTGAACTGCTTAAGTTCCTGGTATCCGTCTTTGCAGTCCGAGCGGATGACCTCGGCAAGGGCGGTGAGCGGAATGAGCAGCCACCCCCAGATAAAATTATTCGCATTCCAATAGTTACCCTGTTCGGCGACCATATTCACCATTTTGCAAACCATAACGGCATAGATAAAGTTGTCGACAAACTGCTGGAATCCGGAAAACACACCAGTTCTGAGCCAATCGCGGAACATTATTCTATCAGACCTTCCGAACCGACAAAAGCGGATGTATCCCTGCTTATACAGCAGCAGAATACACGCGGAGGAGAGCAATATGTTTGTAACAATGTTTGATATCGCTATTCCGTAAACTCCAAGAACAGGCATCAGCAGAAGGTCTGCGAGCAACGAAAGCACCATGCGGACGGCAAGAAAAATATACATATTTTTGTCCTTGCCGATTACGACGAAAACTGCATTCGCAAAGCTGGTGACAATTCCCGGCATGAACGCAATCGTTTCAAGACGGAGATATGTAGATGTGACCGCTATGTCTATTTCTCCCGGACTCATCGCACCGATAAGCACATTACCGTAAAGAAGGACGCCGACAGAAAAAAGCGTGTACAGCAGAAGTGTGCAAAGCCCTGTCTTGAATGCTGCTCCTGCAAATTCGTCGCGGTGGTTCTTGAAAATACGATTCAGCACCGAGTACAGCGGAATTATCAAAAATGCTTGAAGAGTTTCGTCTATCAGGTCGAACCATTCCATGTGTCCGATGATATCAAACGCACCGCTCTGCACAGTTTCGGATATCAGTAAGGTTTTGATAGTTTGGTATACCGCAGGGATGAGCGCAAGCGCGCAAAGAGATAACCACAGTCGCCAATGAAAGTTTTTCAGTCCCCATATCCTTTTTCTCATTTAAAGTTGGGCAAGGATACATCCAGCCTCTATAGGTGTGTGAGAAATTGCCCATCCTCCTTTCTTTGCTGATGCGTTGCCTTTTTTACGCTTTGCCTCCATCTCAAGCCGTGGGGAGTGTCAAGATTCAGACATTTCCCTTATTTTCGCAATAAGCTGTTGCGAATTGGTAGCGACAGAGTGCTTGCTCAAGTAGTGTACCGGAATATTATAGCTGCGAGCCGTATCGAGCGCTCGCCAGAACGCTTTGTGCGAGATAAAGGCGGGCTGGAACCATACGGCCTTTGCGTTTCTAAACAAGCGAATATCGTGCGTCACACTTGTGGATAAGAACCGGATGGTAGGGAAGCGTTCCTGCATTTCGTTCCTCCATCCATCATATCCTCCTATACAAATAATTCCATCGGGAACGTTAAGGTATGGGTATACTGTTTTGTTATCCTTTTCCTCATTGACCGGCTCTGCTTCCGCTGTAGTCCCCCTGTTCATTTCATATACATATGTACGGAGCTCTGCCAGTTCCGCACGGTCGTTTATATAGGAGTCTATATTATCCTTCTGCCTCGCAATCTGTTTATCCGCCGCGTCCAAAGAATCGAGCAGCGCATCGCGCTGTTCTTCCAGCCGGCTTATTGCTGACCGCGCTTGTGCCAACTGCCTTTCCAACTCTTCCTTTTCGGGAAGTTGATTTTCTGCTGTTTGTATTTCTTTGGCGGCTGCCCGGAGTGACTTCTCTGCAGCTTGCTTTGCCAGGCTCAGTGCTTTATCTGTCGCTTTCCTCTGTTCATTAAAAGCCTTAGAAAGTCCCTGGAAAAGAAGAAGGAATGTGAGCGTTTCGCGCTGATTCATTTCACACGAAACATCGCTTGACGACAAATCGGAAAGGAGCATGGCGTCGCGGATGGTTTCCTTGCTGATTTCGCTTTGCTCAAGGATGGAATGTATGCCAATGGGGAAATTGGTAGCAGCAGCGACAGAAGACAAAAAAACCATCAATTTGCTGGACAAAAGCGCGTTTTCTCCGAAGAGCTCGTTTACTGGTGTCAATGCTTGTTTCCGCTGTTTTTTTGCCTGCTCCATTGCCTGGCGCACATCTTTTGAGTACTGTCCTCCGATTTGAGATATATCAGTTTTAAGCACTTCATGACCAGGACCTTCAATCCATATGCTTAAGTACTTGCCAATACGGTACTGGAAGAACACGTCGGCATCAGTAAACCTGGGTGAAATGAGCTTTGATGTAAACACTATTATAAGCAAGAGTACGAACTTTTCAGAAGACATTACGTCAACCTCCGCACAAGCCTCTGCGAAATTCTGAAGATTAAGTATGTCGCATGCCACTGCGAAGACCACGGGAACCGGGGCGCCGCTGATAGAGTACTTTTTACACAGTCCGCATATTGATGGAAAAGCAGCGCTGATGATTTCAAGCGTCTTTGAAAATCCAGACAGAGCCTTCTCGGTATACTCTTGTGGCGACATGCGGCAAGCATCGTCAGCTGCACTCTCGTTTGGGAATTCGCTCTTGATTTTTTCGAACTCAGCGCTTTCATGCCGATATATGGCCACGGCCTTAAGGATATCTTCATCCTCGTCCGGCAGCCCGCGACTGTACCCTCTGTGTTCCGGAGGAGCATCCACGAGCTCCAGCGGCGCGGATAGTGCATCCCAAGTGCTTTTTATTCGGCGCCTTGCCTTATTATTGGCTCTTACACAATAGGCGAACACATAGTACTCCAGAGGGACGCTACTGCTGAGCGCTTCCTTCATTTCTTTCCATTCAACCATGTGCTTTTTCGATTCAATGGAGGTAGGGACGCAGTTGTCGGAAAATGCGGACTTCCCGTCCATTCCGACAACGTCCTTAAATACCGTAAAGGCATCAGGCGACATCACCGACGTATTTTTGTCTATATAAAGCTCGGGTCCATTTTTATTCAACTACTTTCCCTCCTTTGATTCGGGCGGGCCCTTTATACGAATATATAACATCTCCCGTATCATCATCAGTGAACTCAATTCGCACCTCGTATCCGAATATATCTGCAACGTGAAGCAGCACGCTTATTTTGGGATGGTTCAGGGCATTATCCAGAACATTACCAGGAATCTCACCCCGCCCTCCTTCTGCATAATAGAGTACAAATACGAATGTGCAATTCAATACTTGCATCATTCCAACAACTGTTTCCAGCTTTAGATTTCCACTGTCCGATAACATGCGATGCAGATATTGCCGCGTCAAGTTCATCATGCTGCTTAGTTTGGGAATGGAGATACCTCGCCTTAGCATGGCAAGCCTGATTCCGCGTTCAATAGCTGCCAAACAATCTGGATTTTCCCTACGCAAAGCGAATCCCCCCTCCTGCGCAGTTATGATTTTTTTCGGGCCTGATATCTCTCTACGGCTATAGTCGGGGAAACTTTGGCTCAACAGCCGTTGCGCTGTCTGCGGTTTGCGCAGTCTCCGCGAGCATAATGTTAAGAGGCATTCTGCCCTGCTATCATTTATTAAGTTCATTATATACTCTGCATCTTCGATATGTCAACCAAAACACGCGACATAATATAAATAGAATTATATAATTACCCCGGAGACTGTTGAATTGCCGCAGTATATACGGTATAATATCAGTAACGTCTCTTACGTTGAATACGTTGCAGAGTGTTCTAAAGGTGGTGCCACCAAATCGGAGGTTTTTCATGAAACAATATCTTATCAAAACTATCCTGTTCCTCTCTGTTTCTCTTCTTGTTTTTGCTTCTGCCTGCAGGCAGGACGATGGCGTTGTCCCAGACTCGTGGGCACACGGGGAAAGCATATACTCCAATGGAAAAGAGGACGACAGTGGGGGAGAGGCAGAAAAAATAACCTATGGCGATACCGTTACCTTTGACAACCTCGAATTCACATTTAACGAAAAGCTTTCGTGGACATATTGCCCTGCCCAGTACAGCGCGGCCGAGGGGAAAACAGTTCTTTGTTTCCCTGTAACAGTGAGGAATGTCGGAGCATCACCGCGCAGCATTAACATGTTCCTTCTCAAGTTCTATGCACCAGATGGAGCCGTTGCCGAGGACGTCAGTCCGTATTTTACTGCAGATGATATTTTATACATGGGAGACATCCCTGTAGGAGGACAGATAGAGGGATATATGCATGTGCTGTACGCCGGGGACGGCGACTATGTCGCAGCAATAGAAAAGTGGGAACTGCCTTTAAGAATCACATTAAATGTGAAAAAGCCCAAAGATATAGAGGCGAGAATAGAGGAACATGACACCGAACCTGCTCCTCCCGCATCCGATTCCGATGGCACAGTGGTAATAGTGGAAGATGCTTCGGGAGGTATGCTTACACCTGGCGAACTACCCGGCAATTCATAGTCAAGAACCTGCCATTTAAACTCCGAGAGGATAATGGGCAGCGTCGCGCATACAAACCCCGGGATAACATTGGGGACGGATACCTGACAGCCGAAAGGCTGGGCGGCTTATCATTAGCCGCACAAAAAAGCAAAAGGACCTGACAAACAAATCAACGAAGAAAGGAGGAATTGCCTAACTATGGATGTACTGTTAAGCGTCCGTCCAGAATGGTTGCAAAAAATCCTGGCAGGACAGAAGACCGTAGAGCTTCGTCTGTCCAGACCGGACCTCATGCCGCCGTTCAAGGTTTTTCTCTACTGCTCCGGGAAGGGAACAAAGAATCCTCACAAAACCCTTGAGATTCACAGCAGTGGCAAAATCTACAGGGCGAACGGTTTGGTGGCCGGAGAATTCACCTGTACAGCTATCGACCGCGTGGTGAGAGTCGGCAACATGGAAAACAACATACCGCTCCAATATTGTGTTGAGGACCATCACGGCGGCTACACTGCAGCGGAGATTCTGTTTGACGATGCTTGCCTCACGACAGAACAGGCCGAGAGCTATCTCTGTGGGAGAGACGGCTACGGTTGGCATATTTCTGATATAAAGACATACGACCTACCCAAAACTGTGGCAGCATTTGGAGTGCTTAAGGCGCCGCAAAGCTGGTGCTACGCCTACAATTTTTTTGAGTGAGACGACCTTCAAGAAAGTGATATCCGTACCTACCTATAGGGGTGGGGGAGGATGTCACCTATTTTCCGAATTGTGCCATTCATTCAAAACAGCTTCTACCTGTGCGATTAGCTGTTCCTTATTTGGAATATAAGAAACATAGCGCGAAGCAAAGATATTGTTGGACAGACCACCGAGAGCATATTCAGCAGCTATACTGTCTTTATCTGTACAAAGGATAATACCGATTGGTGGATTATCATGTTCGTCATTCACTTCTGCGGCGTAGTAGTTCAGATACATATTGAGCTGTCCGGCAGCTTCCGGCGTGAGTTTGGTTGTTTTTAATTCAATCAGCACATACGCCCGGAGAATTTTGTTGTAGAAAACCACATCCACATAGTAGTGGGTATTGTTCAATGTGATGCGCTGTTGCGTTCCTACGAACATAAAACCGCGCCCTAATTCCAACAGGAATTTTTCTATTTGTGCGACCAGTGCTTTTTCAAGGTCACTTTCAAGCATGGGTTTATTTTCCGGCACGCCCAGAAATTCAAATACATAGGGGTCTTTGATAATATCTAAAGGAGTAGACATTTCAATTCCCTTTTCTGCGAGAGCAAGAACGGTTTCTTTATTCGTTTTTCCCTCTGACAGTAACAAACGTTCATAGAGAGAAGTGGAAATTTGCCGTTTTAATTCGCGTATCGACCAACCGGAGTTGATAGTTTCCTTTTCATAGAAGCTGCGTTTATCCGGGTCTGAAATCGTCAACAGCTCACAGTAATGCGACCATGACAATTTAACAGACACTGTCTGTTGAATTTGATAGCTCTGATAGAAGCGTCGCATAAATTGGAGATTAGAAACAGAAAACCCTTTCCCAAATTCTTTTGTCAGCTCCTTAGAAAGCTCCTTTAGAGTCTGCTTTCCATAATCTGCCCGGTCTTTATTTTCCTGTTCATGCTCAACAATAATCTTTCCCACATTCCAGTAGGTAGATAACAATTCAGTATTTACTTGTACTGCCACGCGCTGACGTGCATTTAATAGCAATTCTCTGATTTCATTCATCATAGAATTAGTATGCGTCAAATCACTCAATTTTAACGCCCCTTTCAAGGTAGAGTACAATCAGTATAACACATATTTACTCCCGCGTCGTTTCTCTTTTCTACCTTCTCTCCCTCTTGAATAGTGTTGTTGCAAATAGTATAATAATAACGTATTTAACATAAAAGACGTTACGAGCGAGAGAGGGGCGTGCGACCGGATTGTTGCTGCCGCAAACGGCAGCGGTTTTTCCCATAGCTAATGCAAAATGAAGGGAACGACTTCCCGCCGTCTGTCATGGAAGCAAGGATGTAAGGGTGTGTATACAACTACAATTATCAAAAAGTTAGTTGGCCGCGCCTGCAGTTGTGAGTCTGCTTGCCGCAGGAGCCAATAGGATAAAGCCATCTATAATGGCAATAAAGAGGCTGTACGGGCTTTGTAAGTATAAAGGCGCAAATATAAGGAGATAACGTGTAACGTGGGCTCTATAAGATTATCGGAAAAACAGCGGCTGAAATATTGCTATTCGGGGGTATATGCGATTATCGAGAAGTATCAGAATAAATACCCGGATGCAATTGTCCAGGAGAGGAGCGGCTGGAAAGTTACCGGCCGCCGCAGGCGAAATCAAAACCCATTATACGATGTTTGGCCATTGCACCTTACGTTGTGCAGTACTCGACAGGGAATGATGCTCTGGATAATCAAGGAGCTGTACGAAAAACTTACTGTTACCACCTGTTACCTGCATCCGATATCCGGGTTACTGAAAACTCGTCGGGAATATAAATTTTCTACGCAGGGCGATTGCTGCACCTTTCTGAAGGATACGTTGTGGCTCAATCCTGAGAACACCGATGTGACTCTTTATAGATTTATTATCAACGGTATGCTTGACCTTGCCAATCGGCGGAATGTTTGTGAAGTGGAGGGCGGAAAAATCATCACATCTCCGGCATGCCTGGCACGTTTTGAGAACGGAAGCTGCACGGAAGCTACTCGAATTATGGCGAGTCTTTCATTGCAGCCGGGAAGGGGAGAAGATGAGTACGCCATATTGGCGCAGGTGACAACAGATAAAACTCAATTCCATCCCGGAACAGCGAAGACATTCTTCCCGGGATACCAAGAGGAACCCGAAAAGGAATTATTGTTGCTTATGGAGAACGTGTATGGCAATTTGAAAACGCAGGCTCTACGGAAAATTTCAGGAAAGTGACACTTCCCACAGCAAAAGCAAGAGACTTTACCCCACAATTTGGCAAGCCGGAGCCTCTGGTAATTCGATTGCCGAGTAGTTAACCCGTTGTTCCGTGTTGTAAGAGGGATTGCGCAAACATTGTCTTCGTGCTATAATTATCATATTAAATAATGTGCTTCAGCCATCTATTCTTTTTTGAATCTATTACAGGATTATTATATCCTCCGCTCCTGGAGGAACAATCATAAGTCAACAACGAGAGACATTCTTCGGCTTTTTGTGAAGATGTCTTTTTTGTTTATTCTTATAGATATGTACCACACAAAAGAAAAGCGAAAGGAGATGAGCGAGTACCTTCAAGACACTCAATAGCGCTATGAGGACGGCTTTTGCCATCTGTCGTAGAGGAAGAAAGAGCAAGCACATATCGCAAAGACAAAAAAATAAAAAGGAGAAAAAGCTATGAACATCTGTACGTTTACCGGACGACTTACAAAAGACCCCGAGCTCAAGTCAACGCCTTCCGGCGTATCGTATGTTCGATTCACTTTGGCGGTCGAGCGTGGGTACGGGAAGGATAATACCGATTTCCTGAGATTCGTCATTTGGGGCGAACCCGCAAAAAGGGCTGTAGATTGGCTTTCTAAGGGAGACCTAATAGGAGTGAAAAACTCCAGGGCTCAGGTTTCCGAGTTCAGGGACCAGAAGACTGGCAACACAGTTCGGGTCACGGAATTTCACACCAACGAATTTTTAGAATTCCTGAACATCAAAAAAAAGAAAGAAAAGACGACGGCTGCGGCATGTGACCAGGAACCTGATACCACACAGGCGCCTACGGCTACCCCTCAGTCCGCTGTGGAAAGCCAGAATAACAACATGGTGCATGAAGATATTTCGGACACACCGCAGAACTGCGATGACTACGAAGATTTTCTCGTAGACTGCTACGGGGGTGAATTCCCCTTTGCATAGCCTTCCCGATACGGGGTCCGATAACATCAGCCGCATCAAAAATCAAAAGAACCGGATAAACAAATCAACAAAGAAAGGAGACTGGCAAGTCCTCACCCACCTATAGGGGCTGGGTGTATCCTTGCCCAACTTTAGATGAACAGAGACAACAGAAAAGAAAAAAAGAAGGAGAGAGAAGAGCGCGAATACAACCTCAAGCTCAAACAGCTGCAGACGCTGTATAACAATTGGCTCGACACCTATGTGTATGGACCCAGCGACGGATTCAATGCTGATGAAAAATTGAATTGGCTGAGAAAGCAAATAATAGAGACAAAGAGCCGGTTAACTGAGCTGTATACGAAACGAAAGGAGCAAGTGAGTTTCCTTCCTGAAGGACAGAAAATCAAACCCCCGGAGGTCATGTGCCGGGCAATCCCGCCCGAAATTGAACCTGGATTCCAGGCATACGCTGAACGGATGCGATATATCGCACAGGAAATGCTGACAGCCTTCGAGCAGAGTTCCGCTTATCGTACATTCCTCACGGAGTTGATGAACCTGCCTTTAGTAGAACGGCTACAGTTAGATGCAGATATATGCGACATTATCAGCGTTATCAAGCGAGCTATAGAAGAAAAAGACTGGATTGTGATAGGCGGCATAGTACTTGACGCAGCGGGTAAGACGTTCCAGGAATTTGCTGATTTTCTGGGAGAGAAATCCGTTGCGCGGCTCCATGCCGCAGCTGAACACTTCATAACTAACACATAAACAAAAAAAGGAGGGCAAAAAATGTTTAAAATCATACGAGAAGACGACGTAGTGTATTTCTGTAACGCAGTGGGGGAGGTGTTCTGCTGGGATTTCCATACAAAAGACGGGAAGCCGGACTTGAGCTTGGAGAACCCTTACTCATCGGCAGGGCTGGTCACCGTGGATATCGACAGTGAACGAATACCGGAAGCTTTGCGCAGGGCATATGAAGCCGCGTGGTCTGCAGGCTATGGATTTCCCTGCTACATTGCTCTGGTCGATGGTGTGCCGTGCCTGTTGCTTATAGCAGAGTTCGGCGACCTGCCTGACGACGGAAAAAGAAGCACCGAGCTAAGGGAAGAGAGCGTAGCTTTTGCGAGGCGTTTGGAACAAGACTTGCGCGAGAGCAAAGAAGTAGTGCGTACGGTCGATGTGTTATTCCCTGAGGACGTACGCTCTCCCTTTTGTCAGTGGGAAGTGATAATTGCTGTCCCTGTTGAAGCTGGTAAGGTCACGGTAAAAGAGATGTGTGCTATAAGCAAAGTAGCATTGCACTGCCTCGATGGGTGCGATACACCCAATGCCAACGTAAAACCTGCCGGGTGCTGTCCGACATGTGATAAGGAGGTTCCCGATATAGTGAAAAGAACAATTTGGATAAAACCATCCTCCTTTTCCCCGGAGTTTGAGATGATTATTCCCATACCGACAGACCGAGACGATGAGGAATACATCGACGAACTTTTAGATGGGATTCTGAGTGCCGAGTTCCGCTACAATGCTGAGTGGAATTTTGTCGATGGGCTGTCCTGATGATGGGAGATAAGCCTAATAAGGAGCGAGTTTTATAAAATCGTAAGCGGGAAAACTCGGCAATTTATTGCCGAGTAGTTCCCTAAGCATAAAGCAACAACCGATTAAGAAATTCTAACAGGAGGATTGAAAAATGAAACGAACCGGGATAGATAAAATATGTACGTACTTGGAAGAAAAGAAGCTTTCCGTTGAAGAAGTCATCCGAATCGCTTTTTACGCAGGCAACCTTGAAGGAAATAAAGAAATCATCGTAGCCGATGAGGAGGCCGAAATGAGTTTAGTCGCAGACGTAAGCGAGGATGTTATACGTGCGTCGCATAATCAACATAACCTTTTCGATTGGTGGGATGTAGTGGAAAAGTCCATATTTCGTCACGCATCAATTGTACGCGATACGCAGACAGAGATTGCTGAAAGAGAGCGCTGTGCTCAGTCAAGCGAGCTTGATGAACTACATGCGGGAAGCTCTCTGAAAGTCGAGCATTGGGTATACTGTGGCGGAGATACAAACACGCCGGCATGCATGGGGTTGACTTTGGAAGAACTAAAAACCCTGAGACGGCGCAGTGCTGCTGCAGAGGACAGGGTTTTCAAGCGGATAAAGGCATTGGCATACTGTTGGGAGTCACAGGCGAGGGAAACCATGTATTATGATATGGCGATAGAAAATGGCGTCGTTATTGATATCAAAAATCAGTCGTTGCCGAGCAACGCCCAGGCGCCGGAGCCTTCCCATACAGGGCAGGAGGTGTGAGCGATGTTATTGTCTTCTAATCTGAGGAAGCGCCTTTCCGTTCAGGCCAAACGGCACGGGATGGAAATTTCAGTAAAATTGAAAGATATATCTGTCAACGGACAGAAACGCGGATGCTCCGGTTTCGTGACCTGCGGCGAGAGCTGCGTCTATGTAAGCACAGAGCATTCCTGCCTTGGACCGATTTCCGACAAATCCATGTGCCGCTATGCTAATAACACAAAAGATTTCTCCAGCAATAGGCTGAAGAACGGTTCCAACCAGTTTGTATCCGATGACACTCTGGCTGTGAAAGTTATTTCTATGCTGAAAAGCGGCAAAGCAATCCCATGTTCGCGAACTTTGGCCCAGTGAATACTAAATCCACAAGGAAATGAGAATTATTTCAGAAAGGAACGAACTATGTTTGAAAATTATCGTTGCATCAATGGTAAGAAAACGGAATTGACTGACGAACAGATGCGGCAGTTGGGTATTACACCTGTTGAGAGCGAAATAGCGAGAATGTCCCGTATTTCTAAGGCAGGAGAAGCAAAAGATTATTACAATGTACACGACACTATTGTAGTGGATGGCATTACATTTGAGATTGTGGGCATAGGTCACGATATAGACGTCTATACTGAGCGCCGTAACACTATAACGCTTAGACAGGTAGACCATCTAAAAAAGAGGTGTATAAATTCCGGTTCTTATCCCATTGATGGTTACACAGCATCAGAATTAGACCAATCTCTTATAGAGTCTCCCCAAAGTTGGATTCCTGACTCAATATTGCCTTATGTGCGTGAAGTGTCGAAAGCATATGTAACGTGTGACGGTAGTATTAAAGTTATGTATCGCAAGCTGTGGGTTTTTTCCGAAAGCGAAATGTTTGGTAGCGCTATTTATTCGCCTGCCGAGGACGGTAAGCGGTATGAGGCATTTGCAACACGCAAGGACAGAGTTGCATATGATAAAAATGGTTCCGCTTGTCGTGTTTGGCTACGCTCCGCGAGTGTCGACAGCTCCATCTCCTTCTGTATGGTCAACGCGTCTGGGAGCGCGAGCATTGACATTGCCTATGCCTCGCTTGGCGTGGCGCTGGGCTTCTGTATTTAATCGCTAATCCCCCGCCCCTTGTGGGCGGGGTAAATTAAAAAGAGGTACCACCATTGCTCAGACCTATATATTTTTTGGATGCCAACAACAGCACAGATTGTCAACAGATGGTATAAGGAGCACGGCCTCAACAGGGCATCATTTTATGAAGAATGGTTAGGTTATGAGGCGAAAAAGCCTGATTGCGGCTTGATTGACACACGTATATATACGTGTTATAATGTAATCGAATAGTGAGGTAAGCACATTAAGCGAAGCGAATTGCTAAGGCTATTCAACAAAAATAACATCATACTTTTGGAACATGGTAAACGGCACGATATCTATTATAGCCCGATAACAGGGAAGAAAATCCCCGTTCCGCGACACGCAAAAGAGATTGCGGAAGGAACGCTGAAGAGTATCAAGAAGGACGCAGGACTTGAATAAAGCCATATATTAACTCATATAATAATTCAGTAGACGGAGGTTTTAAAAGTGGCAAAATATATCTATCCAGCGATTTTCGCAAAAGAAGGCGCGTTCTATAACGTCCGTTTTCCGGATTTGGAAAGGTGCTATACGCAAGGGGAAAGCTTGCAAGATGCATACGAAATGGCTTCCGATGTTTTGTGCTTGACGCTGTATCGCCTCGAAGAGGAAGGGGCAAGCATTCCCCCCGCCTCGGAACTGTCTGCATTCAAAACGGGTAAGGACGAGTTCGTTTCACTTGTCGCTTGCGATACGATGGAGTATAGGCAATACTACGACAACAGGGCGGTAAAGAAAACCCTCACAATCCCAGCCTGGTTGAATACCATGTCGGAGCGCGAAGGACTCAATTTTTCTGCCATTCTGCAAGCGGCGTTAAAGAATGCTTTGAATATTACAGAGCGATAACAAAGGAAAAAGAGGGGTGAGGGCGACATTTCTGTCGCCCTTTGCTATTTTTGGAGGGAGAGATAAGCTAACGTCCTGGTGCTGACCAATGGTTCCGTCGGCTCGCATTTCACGGATTTCGCAGCTGGACTGTTGCGCCATCTTTTCCCAAAAGGGCGCGGGGCAGAAAGATATTGCATCAGCGGCACTTCTCGCGTATAATATCAATATATAAAGATGTTTTTTCAGCCGCTTTCAATCTTCTGCTTTCCATGCTCCATACCGGAGTTTTCCCTTTTCCGACACAGTTCGGAGTAACAAAACAATAATGGCAAAAATTAGACACGCCGAATGGGGTGCCTTTTTTTGTCTTTATATAATAAAACAAACAAAAAAGAAAGGAGCTTTTTATGGATGAGAAAAACTGTGTAAGGCTTTATATTTGTTCCCCATTAAGGGCAGAAACAAAAAACCAGGTGGCGAAAAACAGGAGGTTAGCGCTCGAATATGAACTGGCGGTTCGAAAGTGCATCCAGAATCATCTGCAGCGAGAAGAGACGGAGTCCGCTATCGTACGCACATATGCTCCGCACGGACATATGAGCGTGCTTCTGGACGACGTTTTTCCTGACGAGCGTGAAATCGCCCTAAATACCGGCAAACAAATTCTAAATTTGTGTGATGGTATCGTAGTTTGCGGCGGCAGAATGTCGTCCGGGATGAAAGAAGAGGTAGTGTACGCAGCAAAAAAAGGGCTTCCCATATACATGTATAGTGTCGGAGTTACTGGTGTCCAGGCAATGGCTGTGGTAAGCGAGATTAAGGAGTGTCTTTACGCCGCACGCACTGTAGACGGAAACGGAAGCGTTACTTCTCCCTTGGTAGAAATGTTTTCTCTTACAAAGGATGCGCTGCTGCAGATACCTATAACTAATAAAAAGGAGGACTAAAAAATGAAAAAAAGATGGACAATCAAAGAATTGGCAGCCGTCAATGATGCGCAGTTCACTATGGAAATCCTCAGGGAGCGCCGCAGCGAGCTGAGCAATCTCTATTCCCCTCTCGCACAGCGCCTTGCCAGCGTTATAAATACGCTGGAGGAGATGGCTGCAGCCGGTGGGCTGACGGAAGAAGAAAGGAGCAAAAACAATGACCACTGAGATGCGACTCTACCGCGTAACGGTTATCGGCAGCAATGCCGAGAGGCAGCACGGGAAAGTGGTGAATGAGGTCACGGTCAAGGTCGGAACCAAGTGGCTGACGGACGATAGAGGCTGCCGCTACTACAGGGCTCCGTCTGAGGACGCAAACCGAAACCCCTACTTTCAGCTCAACACCATGTACTGCAGGGACTACCGGCTGTATCAGACAGAGCAGGCTGCCAAGGACTATCTTCGGCAAGCGGAACTACGCAAGACACTTCGCAGAGCGATGAGCAACTTTGACTTCAACGTTCCCCTGCCCGTGTTGGAGAAGGTCATGGATACGCTGAAGGAAAGCGGGTGTCTCGAATGAGCACGAAAATCTTTGACGCTTGGCGCATCAACTCTACCGACATAGGGGAGTTGGTTAAGCTTGGCAACGAGATTCGTGAGGTTCAGAAAAAGTCCTTCGTGGATGCTGTCTACAACTCACTCGATTTCTGCCAGCTCGCCATTATCTTCGCCAAGAAGTCCGTGGAGGACGTCGAGGAACTCAGACCTGCATTTGCATCAATCGCCGCGAACGTCGTTCACAAGTGCGTTTTAATGTACGGGTGGACGCCGTCTTTCACGATGACGGATGCCGCCAGAAGTTCTGCAGAACAGCTTCTGCAGGAGGAGGCGCAGAAACGGAAGATTTCACTGACAACGGAGCATAAGAAAACCCTGCTCGATGTTGCCAACGAGGTCTATGAAATCGTCTCCCGTGATTGGCAGGCGTCACTGACGTTTCTCAAAGGCGATAATGAGAGTATCTACATGAAAGGTTTCAATCTCACCAGAGAAACAGCCTGTTTCATCGGCTCTCGGTATCAGAGTTTTGAGTACACAGACCAGACAGAAATGAGCGCTTCGGACTTCGACGAGTACACTCAGTGGTATATCTCCAATGCAAAGACGGAAGAAGAACGCTATGAACGGCTGATAGAAGCCCAGCGTGAGCGCGGAGAACTGTGGGAAAGAGCTTTCGCAGGTCATAGCGTATGGCGCGATGCAGGGCTCTCCTTTTCTCTGGTTCCGGAACGGCTTCAGGAGCAGTTCATAGCCATCCATTTCATCTGCAAAAAGGTATTCGGCGTCGAATCCTAACAGCAAAAAAAGAGCTATCAACAGAGAGCAGGACAACTACCGCTTTGTCACGAGCGTGGAGAGCGAGCTTCTGCAGGAAGTTCAGGAGATGGAGCAGAACAGCCGCTGGCTGCCCGGTGTTCCGTCCAAGAGCATCCACGTAGTTCCGCTGGTGCCCATTGAGGTTCCCATTGTGGTGCAGAAAATCGCTGACGACCCTATGCTGACCCGCAAGGTAACGCTGGATACTGGGACGACAGGGCGGTTCAAATTGCCTGAGCTGCTGCCAATGAAAGGAGAAAAAATATGAAAGTAAGCGAGCTTATCGCCGCATTTGAAGAGAAGTTTGCAGCTACTAAAGCCGAACGCAGTCAACTTATTGCAGAGGGGCGCAAGAAGGATGCGGATAACATCAAGAGTCCTTTTTGGCTCGATGAGGTTATCGTCCCCTTAGCAGAGTCTATCTCCAACAGAAAGGGCAAGAAGCCTTATATCTTGGGCCCTTGCGGTCTTGGTTCTAAGGTGAGCATTACCCTTCACAGCCCCTTCGACGAGGATGGCTGCCGACTGGCAGACTTCACCGACGCGGAATCACTCACGGTCGAGCCGTGCTTCGAGACCACTGAGGGCGGCTCCATCGCGCTGCATTTCCGCTATGAAACCGGCGAGGTGGACACCACCTACCCGGAAGGCTCTCTCGGTGCTTATAACGGGCTGAACCGTGTTACAGAACCCTTGCCCGACGAACCGGACGAGGTTGCGACCCTCTTCAAATACACTCCTCCTGTAACAAAAACGAAACAATAAAAAAGGAGAAAAATTATGAGAAACAATCAGACCGTTAAGAAAGCTAAAACCCGCTGCTGCCCTATGTGCAGCAGCACGGAGTTCTCTGCTCATCAGGTCATTCATGTAGATGTGATGGTGGACATTGAGACAGGGTTCTTCGATGGAAATATCAGCGGTGACATTGGCGCAAACATCTGCGAAGTGGGAGACCCTTACGGGCCTTATACCTGTATGAACTGCGGGTTCGAGTGCGATGAGCTGTCCGAGTTGGAGGGCTCAAAACAGTACGATAGCAATGTGCGAGCCTCTGTATAATCCTTTTTTCCGCTTAGGGCAACACCAAAACAACAATAAAATAGGTTGAATTTATCCTACCAACAGGGTATTCTTTAAGTGAAGGGCTACTCGCGATGTCAACTGCCCATCACCTGAAGCAAGGTTGTGTGGAAAAAACACATCAATCTTTATATGCACTGGAGGTGGCATCATTGAATATCAACACAAACAATATCGTTTCCATTACGGAAGCGAATCAAAACTTTTCCAAGGTTGCACGGCTCGTAGACGAGAATGGGGCTGTCATCATTTTAAAAAACAATGTCCCGCGCTATCTCATTATTGAGTTCGGGCAAGCGGAAAAAGAGCAAATAGCAGCAGACGAAGATGTCATGCCGATTTCCAAACGGCTGATTTCAAAAAATAGGCAGGCATATGAGGTGCTTGCCAAATGAAGAAACTAACAAAAGAACAGGTTCTCATGATTCACAGCGAATTGATTCGTGAGACCGGCGGTTCTGATGGCCTGCGCGACGATGGGTTGTTGGACTCGGCATTGAATGCACCGTTTCAAGGGTTTGGAGATGTCAACATTTTTCCATCACTGCAGCAAAGGGCGCTCGCCTTGGGCATGGTTTGATTTGCAATCATGCCTTTGTTGATGGGAATAAGCGTATCGGCGCACACATTATGCTCCTGTTTTCACCACTGAATGGGATTGAACTCACGTATACACAGGAGGAATTGTCGGACATGGTGCTGGATGTTGCTGCCAGCAAATTGCGATTTTAAGACGTTGCCGAATGGATAATTAAACACCAAGATTGAAGGAGAGGCGTAGCCTCTCCTCTGCTTTTAAACTTAAAAAGAAAGGAAATATATATGAATACTTATATTAGAGCCGCCGCATCCTTCTGCGATAAGAACACACTGGTCAAGGTCTGCCGCGTCTGCCGCGTCTGGTCCGACCCCGAACCTGACGGATTAGGTTTAGGTTTGCCATATCGGCGCCGGCGTAAGACCATGTTTGTACCATTTAAAAACATTCACGAAGGCGACAAGCTCAGCGTTTTTGACGGCGATAGTGAGTTCCACTATACTGCAGACGAGGATGCTGCTGAAGAGAGAGATGCGCTGCGCAAGAACGACTCCAACTGGTCTGTGAACGTTACAGACGACAACGGACGCACGAAAAAGCTCTTTCCCTCCGATTTTGCGCCCTATATCATCTACCTTTCCGTAGTCAAGAAAGGAGACTGGCGCGGAAGCAATCTTGTTTTTGAAAGTGTTTTCAATAGTAGCGAAGACATCATCAGAGGGATTCGCTCCATTTTTGAGAGACACGTTAAGGACGAGAGTTGCAGACGACTCTCTGGGTCTGAGCGAATATCTGACATGGCAAAGAAATATCTCACCCCTGAACACACGGAGAAGTTCGGTTTCCGCTTTATTGCGGAGGGCATGAATTTCGTCAGGTCCGACATCAACGATATTACTCCTAATGACTGTCTTGGTGTCGAACTGACATTTTACAGTTACGAGCATGATGAGTACTCCTCATCACCTTTATTCTTTGCCAAGCTCCCGCATCTGGGCGAACACTGTAAGCAGCCCGAGGGGCGTACCACCGTCGCAGACATCCTTCGGAAGCTGGATGAATTGTACGGCGACCTGCCCGTGGAAACGTCGCGCTGGGCTCTGGAGTATCAACTCTGGGCTCGGATGCTGCTGGCGGAAGGCGCGGTCATGCTTAATCCCAAATATCTCGACCCTTCTGCGTGTGAATTTCTGGTGTCCATCGACACACTGGAAAGAACCGGCGACGCCGCGATATTGAGAAGGATTTTCAATATCCCTATAAGCGAAATCAAGGCTGCGTGGGAAGAGCTGTCTGATGATGGTGCTGCCCCATTCAGTTTCGTCTTAAAGTAAAAACGAGAGTACATGCATCGAAAAGAAGGGTTGAACATTATACGGCAATGCCGTATAATAAATATTAGAATGGAGGATGTGTTATGAATGTGAAGGAGATAAGACTACAAACCAACATGAGCCAACGCGCCTTTGCTGATATGTTTGGCATCCCTATAAACACCTTGCAGGACTGGGAGCAGGGCCGGCGCGTGCCGCCTTCTTATGTCAGTGGAATGATTCGCCAAATTTTGGAGATGCAGGGATTTATAATGGATGAAAACTATATCGATGCGTGCGAACGAAGAAGGAAAAGCGTCGAGAGAGCTTTGGCTATTATGCTAACGGCTACCAACGGTCCGGATGAAGCGTTCATGGGTGTCTTGGACTCTTATGTCGCAGGAAAAATTACGCTGAAGGAGATAGAAGCGAGAGTAGAAAGGTTGGAATATCTATGAGGGGAGGAAAACATTGCTACCCCAATAGCGACGTGCTCGTTAATAAATATGATATCCACGATAAGAAACTGCTTGAGAAGCTGGAAGTTCAAAAGACCACTATAAAGCTGCTCGGATTAGATGTAAGGCCGGAGCGCATTCACGCAACGTTGGATATCGCTCATTTAAAGGCCATTCACGAATATCTATTTAGCGATATCTATGAATGGGCGGGCGAATTCCGTAGTGAGAATTTGTATAAAAGCGAAAGGGTTTTGTCTGGTGGCACTGCGGCGTATGCTGATTATACTCAAATTGAAAATGAGTTAAAGCAGCTCTTTGAGCGATTTGATGATATTCAATGGGAACAGAGAGATACCCTTGTCACAGAGTTTTTATTAGGCTTGTGGAGCATCCATCCGTTTCGAGAGGGCAATACCCGAACGTGCGTAACATTTCTGTGGCACTATTTAAGAACTATAGGAATCGAATTTCATGTTGAGCTCCTGCGAAACAACCCCCTGTACGTTAGAGATGCTTTGGTCATGGCCAATTATGGTCAAGCGAAGTATTTGGAACGTATTATTGCAGATGCTTTGAAGTCTGTTGACAGCGATAGGACATATCGCAGCCGAGATGAAACACAAGAAAACTATCAAATTGAAAAGGAAGATTATGAGGCATTTAAGCGACGTTATTCTGTGAAAAGCGAGTGAAAGTTCCCTCATAATAGAAACTGAGAAATAAAACAGTCGATTATTGAAGATTAAAAAATTTAAGAGGGTTCGTATTTCCTGTGCGAACCCTCTTTTTTACTCCGCTTGAAAAAAACGGCAAGGTAGTATATACTATATTCATAAAGAGATTTTTTCAGCCATTATATCACTATACATCTCTATTTTGAACGCTATGGGCGTTCTTTTGTTTTATCCCTGCGAGTCATTAAAATCATCAAAGAGTGAGTCGGCATGTATGAGTTTTGTCGTGCTCTCTTTTTGTTTATATACACATCTTTATACTAAGAAGGAGGTAAATATGACAGAAAAGTGTAATGTTGCGTGCAGCATTGGAATCGCAGCAGAGGAATTGCGACCTCGCTTAAGAAAGAGGTATACGAAGGAGGCTTTTGAGGAATATTTACGTCAAGCCGTATTCGAGCAAAACAGCTACGAAAAAAAAGACATGGCAGAAAAAGGCGGGAGAATATTCACCGAACCGAAAATGCATTGCGCCTATTTTATCTGTGAGCCATACGATACAGAAGCGAAGTTTTTCGTTTACATCGATTCCCCGCAGATGCCATGGGATGAACCGACGTGCTGCACCGAAAAGGTCGCCAGGGCATTTCTTTCCCGCTGGGTAATGCAGCTGGGATTGAATGATTCTACCACGATAGACGAAATTAGGGGCATGGTCGTCCTTGTTTCAGGGTTTATCGCAGATGAAATCCTGTCTCCAACTAAAAGTCATTAAATCAACAAACCGTGCTTAGAACTGCAGACTCGTGGTTAATAAATGTAAGCCCTGTTTAACTACATCAGAAAGGAAAAAACTATGAAAACGAATTATATCAGAGAACGCTTTATCACAAATGACTTACAGTCCTTGCATTTGTATTCCTGTGGTGAAGAGCAAAGAAGGCAGCAGTGGTGGACGCCTCTCAAAAGAGGTGCTTACTTCCTGGATATAATAGCTAATGGGCGCGGCAATTTTGCCATAATAATGCGGCACGCTTCCGTTGTCTCGTGCAAGATGATAGAGGCTGCAATACAGTGCCGATACAATACGGGAGCCGTGTATGTAAAGGTTGGGAGAATAAATGCCCCTTTACGGTATCAAAAAACAGCAGAGCTTCCCATTGAGGGAGGGGTCTCATTATCTGCATCAGCCAGACTCAACGCCGGAGCCAGTTCATTCCGCACGCGACATGGTATTCGTATCACGACATATGGCAGCAATAAGGACGAACGCTACGGACAAATACAGTTCCGCGCCGGAACATACGCTATAGTAATCGAGGGGTCTTTTGACACGCGCTGCTGTGACGAGGGAACGTTTGTAGAAGGGATAAAGGAACAAATTCCTGTAGACATTCCTGTCGATTTCGTAAAAGCGCTTGTAGATGAGTCTCGTCCCGGTAAGGAACGAATTAGGAATGGGTTGGCATCTTAAAAAACTCACAGAAAAAAGAAAAAGGTGCTCTATCAGAAAAACGAATGCAAGGAGCACCAACTATCTGATTGGGTAAACAAATCAACAACGAAAGGAGGATGGGCAATCCCGCACCCACCTATAGAGTGGGGAGCGTACCCTTGCCTAATTTTATATGGGAAAGAGACGAACGGACATGCCTTCCTATCCACTGTCACAGAAGGCGGAAGCAGTACTTCGCCTGAAGATGCTGCGGGTAAACCCCTCATTAGTAAGCGCTTTTGAACAGATGGATGAAAAATTCATGTCGATGAGCGAATCTATGTGTCGATGTGATTCGACCACACGTAATATAGTCTCCCAATGGGAGGCAGCCACCGGTAATATCGTATACATGGTCTTTCAGAGTGTTTACTCTGTCTGCAATGATACGCGATTTGCGTTTCTGTATGTGAGCCCAGAAAAGGGCTCCTGGTTGCAAAGTAGGGATGACCTTTTGTGCGGCAAGCCGGAGGCATATATATGGGTAACATCGAATCCAGAACTTTGTGATTATATGCAGATACAAATCGCTCACCGAGGAGACGTTGTAATAAGACTTAAGTAGGCTATTTAAGCAAATAGCATTGATACGGTAAACCACTATAAAGAGCACCTATCTTCGGATAGGTGCTTTTTGTGCCGTAACGGGCGCCGCCATTGCGCGGCAGGGAGGATGCATATGAGGAAGGCTTTGCTGTGCAGCAAGAATATAGATTGAAACTGCAATATAAATATTGCTTTTTATTGTAGTTGAGTGTATACTGAAACCAACAAATTACCGGAAAGTACCGTAAAGCCCCTGCCTTTAGACATGGGGATATAAGGCACAATGTTTTCCGCCGGTAGGGCGGGACACGCCCGAACCTATACGCTCGGGGACACCGTGTAAGACCTCGCAGGCAGGCGGTGGTGGTTGAACCGAGAATCCCCCGGCTTTAGCCGTGGGGAGTGTCAAAATCTTCAATCGATTATCGCCGTGGGCTTCAAGGTAAACAACCAGCGTGCAGTGCGCTTTCGAGTTTGGGCAAATCAAATTGTTGAGGAGTGAGTCATAATGCCAAGACAAAAAAAGGACAGCGTTCCTATCTGTTATCGCATTGAAAAAAGCGTATATGAACGCCTTCAAGCATACGCGGAAGATAAGGGACAAACAATGACAATGGCCGTTGAGAGGCTTCTAACAAAGGCTCTTGATGCCGAGGAGAAGAAAGAAGAAGCTAAAAAGCTGGTTTGAATCAACAATCCTCCGGTTTCAGCCGTGGGGAGATGGAGGAATTCTTGAATGAGCTACATTAGTCCCTTAATCTATCAATCTGACGACCTGGCAGTTGCACGGAAAACGTACCCTATGCAAATCGCGTCTATAATCCACAAGTCAAAGAGAGAGGCTGGGGAAACTATAACGGTGCTGGGCGTTGACGCACACCTGAGTCTCCCGCCTTTGACGGATGGAGCAGGTCGCTTGCAGCCAAAATATTCGTACCTTGACGACTCGCCGTTTTCGAGATTCGTTTTCACGCTTATAGAGAAAAAGAACGGTATAACGAGGTCGGTTTTTTGTAATGTTCCGATAGATGCTCTGGCGCCGGCAACGGGGAAGACGCATCGCATCCTGTTGGCCGAGACCATTTCGGCCATAAATAATGCATCAGGAGAAAGCCTGAATCGTTCGGCAGTACGTACCGTCCGCTTTGAGATGGGTCCTTTAAAAGGGAAGTCCCCCGGCGAGGTGCTGAAAGAGGGCGCCAGCGGTCGGGCGGCACTGGAAAAACAGAGGGAGTATCTTGTTCGGAATTCAGTGGCATATCCGCGCAATCATGTTCTCATAGACGCCATAGACGCAGCGTTTGAGCACGCCCGAACCGGTAGTGATGAAACGGCGCCGGCTGACGAATCCGGCAGCGTGTCGCCGCAGCTCACGATATTGGGAGGGCAGGAATACAAGCCGCTGACCAGCAGGCCGACCAACAAGAACGGATTAACGTTCGTGTACAACGTTCTGCTCACGTTTGACCCTGTATTTAGAGCTCCGTTCGTGCTATCAATAACCAACGGGTACGCTCCCGTGGAAAATGTGGGGGGTGGACAGATTAACGTGCGAAGCAGTGCGGTAGAGGAGAAGTCGCAGATAAGAATGAACTTGATGAGAGACGAGTGGGAAACGCTGGTATTTAAATTGTCAGACACGGTATCTGCGTTCAACATCAGCACCTTTAGAGAAAGGTATGAGGCCGCATGTAGAGACCGATTCAGGCAAGCGGAACAAAATCGGTAATAGCTACCTTTATTTGTTAGTATGGGGATGCTATAATTTAATATATAATGCGTTGGATGTCTGAGACGCTACACCCCTATTGAAAGGAGATTTACGACATGGAATCCAATGACGACACTTACGAAAGCGAAAAAGAATACGAGAAAAATATGTATGCTTCCGGCAACGCGGAGGATTACATGAATGAAGTAGAAGATGAAGAAGAATGGAACAGAGTTCAGGCCGACAGTTCTGTTAAGGTCGATGAGACCGGAGAAAGAACTGGCGGGAAAAAGTTCGGTCTCAGAGACCGTTATCGTGTGGCTTGCGCATGTGCGTACATCATCTTCTTTATACCCTTGATTTTTGACAAGGAGGACGATGCCTGCCGGTTTCATGCGAGCCAAGGTGCGTTGGTTCACATTATCGAGGTCCTGGCATGGCTTGCAGGGTCATTATTATCCTCTGTGGGCATAGCGCTGCGCTCCGTACTTATCGTTTGGGTTGCTGGGGCTGTTTCATTAGTGCTGACAGCAGCGGTTATCATATTCATAGTTCTGGGCATTTTATCCGCACTAAGCGAAAAGAACACGCCGCTTCCTCTTATTGGGCACCTGATAGGCTACAGATATTTGTGATATTGGAGGTTATTGTTATGAGCATAAGGACTCACAGGTATATTACCATTATTCTTATAATATCCACTATTCTTACTCTTGCCTCCGGATGTGCCGCACCTGCATTTGAGCAGGAAGACACGTCCGTGGAGGCGCTAAAGGTCCATGACTCTCCCGTAGTAGACGACGAAGCGGGGGTAAGGGAGGAATCCGTTGCCGTACCAGAAGTTACCGAATCAGATAATAAAGATATAGCCGATGGATATTTCCGCTGCAGGGATATGTATTATAAAGACTTGCCAACGGAGTGGATTGACAATGGCAGCGTATCTGCACAATTCTGGGCGCCGTTCCCCACTGACCACAGTAAGTTGGAGTATGCCGATTCTGTAGAATACATGGCTGAGCCCAGGGAGGCAACGCTCTCGTATCCCCTGTATATAGGCGCCGAAAAAACACCGGGGCGGGTTTTAAATCTTTTTGAAATGCAGAAAGAGTTTGGAGAGCTGTTGTTTCCCTGGACTATGCTTGATGCGGCTATACAGGGGTATGTAACAATGACAAATACCGCTTTGTATGATGACAGCCGCTATAAAAGCGGTAAGAACTATGTATGCCGGCTTTACACAACCGATGAGTATACCAGGTTCGTACAGGATACCGTAAGAGAGCATGATGCGGTAATGAAAGGAGCTTTTTCGACGGGCTGGAACTGTGTGTATGCCACGGAAGAAGGGCGCGAGAACGCCGTTTCCCGCGTGAGAGGAAGAGGCTACCTGTTTGTGGATAAGGCAGATGCGGACTTTTGCACCAAGCTTGGAGTTGAAACGGGTGCTTGGTACTATTGCGACATGGAAATAACAGTAGAGGGTTACTCTTTGGAAGAAAAGGGTGATATGACAATAACGCAGGCACTTTTCTTTGGCGAATGGGCAAAAGCAGATGAAGATGAGGCCGAACTGGCTGAACATCTCAAGCTCTTGCAATGTGATAATTGGGAAGAACAATTCTCCACATAGTGAACCTTCGCTGCAGAAAAAGAGCCGCACTGCGCCCGATACCCGTATCATATACCATGTATACTATAAGCTTCTGGAAAAGGGACCTGCTCGGCAGCTGTTGTCGGGCGGCTCTTTTCGCTCAGCTCTTGCTTTATATGGCTTTTTTTAGTACAATTTATATATAAAGTTATTTTTTCAGCCGTCTCGCTTTATTACCTTGCTCTTTTCAAGAGCTTATTATCTCGAACTTCGAGGGATAACCGAAAATACGATAACGAAAAAGACACCAGTAAAAGGGTGCCTTTTTCTTGTCTTTACATAAATAACAAATTTAAAGAGAAAGAAGGGATTAAAAATGATTTACATTGTTTGCTCTTGTGACATCTGGAAGATGCGCAATTCAATGCGCATAATTACAGCAACGACTTCTATTGCAAAATTAAAACAGCTTATCGCTCAGTTAATTGAGGACGGTACATTTGGTTATGGTGTCGCGCAAAACCCGGATGGTAATGATGCGGCAAGTCGTTTTCGTGAAGATTACAACAACCGCAAGCTTGATGTAGGTGTGCTGAATGATATCTTGATATATGGATATGTCGAAGCTGTTGCCGATGGTGAATTTTAGGATTATGGGAAATGTGTGAAACGCTCGACTGAATTTGGTGCTTTTGCATTTAATAGAAAGGAGGGATTCGTCATGAAAATCGAAAACAAAACCTTAATGGAAACATTGATAGATGCCGGCTATCCACGCGAGGAGATGTACCACCATTACTCAGACTTGTATATTTTTTTGACGCCAAAAACAGCACGGATTGTCGACAGATGGTACAAGGAGCACGGCCTCAACAGGAGATTATTTGTTAAACCATTCAAAGACCAGATTACGGGCCGGCCAATGTTGGATTGTGCTTTCCAGTACGATGCGTACTGGGATGAGGTTGCAAAAAGAAAGGAGAAAGAAGCGGATGCCATATCAGAGAAAAACTCGTGACGTATGGAAGCTGATGGTAAATTATGGCTATGGACACGGCTGGGAACACGAACTGACAGAGTTCACCAGAGCTGAAGCGCAGCAACGGTTGAAGGAGTATAGAGAAAATTGCCCGCAGTACCCTGCCAGAATTGTTATGGCCAGAGAAAAAATTGAAAAGGATAAAAACTGATATCAGAACAAAAGAAAGGAGAAACCCATGAGTGCAAATGCTTGTTCTCCGAAAAAAAGGAAGGAGTATCAAAATGGGCTATATAAACGAAGATTTATATTCATGTGATAGTTGCGGTTTCGAGGAGGCGTGGGACGCTACTGATGACATACACGGAGATTTGTGGGAATGCGAGGTGTGCGGCTATACATACTGCTCGCTCTGCTTCTTTCGTGAATTAGGCGAGGCCACGTTTTATAAAATGTGTAGGGAAGAGGATTCTGTCCTGTGCCCCGCGTGTTATAAAAAAGAGCATCCTTGCCTGGACGCACAGCGCTCTCCTATCGCGCTGTTATTTAAGAAAAAATACCGCTGTCAAACAAAACAATAGAAAGGAGAAACTCATGAGAACAAAAACAAAAGATTTATACGACCAGTATGACGCAACCGAACTGCAGGAATGGAACCGCAAAGTGTACGGTGACGGGCTTAAAGGGTCCATCGACGACTACCTGACCGTTTATCGTGACTATATGCGCAACGACGGTGACTACACCAAGAGTAAGTCCACAAACCTCTATCGTCTGCACGGCGGAGAATACTGCTGCCTTCTTGAAGTGCTCAACGAACACTTCAAGAACAAGCGGCAGGCACAATATACCGCCCAGGAAGCGGAGGACGTGATAGACTTCAGTGGTTTCTTGCAACCGGAAGCACACTGTATTCAAGTGGGACGACGGGGCATAACCGGTTGGAAAATGCCCCTTGACAATGTACGGCAGCTACTTACTTCGGCATGGCTCATTGTGGAGACGAGCAATGAAGTTGCAGCGTCCCTGGGTCATCACATCACTGTTGTCGTTCAAGAAGCCACGGAAAAACGAGAATATTTTTACTTCAAAACAAAAGAGCATCAAATGCATGGAAAGGAGCCTTTATTTATATGATTAAGCACATTCAAGACGCGATAAGCTATGGCCTGTTTGAGGATTTCCGGGCAGAAGATAGTACACTTGTCGCTGGGTTCCACGAGTGTTTTGGCGAACAGTTGGACTGCGAGGAATTCTCGTCGTGGCCTGATGAGAACGAGGCGGGAGTGCTTCACCTTGCGCTTGGTGAAGACAAGCAATTCAAAATATCAATCGAGGAAGAGCAGACGCGGCAGTTGGGCATCACACCTGTTGAGAGCGAAATAGCAAAAATGTCTCGCATTTCTAAAGCGGGTGAAGCAAAAGATTTCTACAATGTACACGATACCATCACAATAGATGGAATCGAATTTGAGATTGTGGGCATTGGTCACGATATAGACGCTTTAACTGGACGCAATAACACTATTACGCTTAGACAGGTAGACCACCTAAAAAAGAGTCGTATAAATCCCGGTCCTTGTCCCGATGGTTATGCAGCATCAGAATTAGACCAATCTCTCATAGAGTCGCCCCAAAGTTGGATTCCTGACTCAATATTGCCTTATGTGCGTGAAGTGTCGAAAGCATATGTAACGTGTGACGGTAGTATTAAAGTTATGTATCGCAAGCTGTGGGTTTTTTCCGAAAGCGAAATGTTTGGTAGCGCTATTTATTCGCCTGCCGAGGACGGTAGGCGGTATGAGGCGTTTGCAACAAACAAGGACAGGGTTGCCGATGACGAGGACGGCTCCGCTTGTTGTGTTTGGCTGCGCTCCGCGCGTGTCGGCGGCTCCCGCGTCTTCTGTATGGTCAACACGTCTGGGAGCGCGAGCATTGACATTGCCGATTACTCGCGTGGCGTGGCGCTGGGCTTCTGTATTTAATCTTTAATCGCTAATCCCCCGCCCCGCAAGGGGCAGGGGTAAATCAAATCGGCAAAGAAAGGAGAAAGCGGAATGCTGCGTGCAGTTCAAGACTTAACTCGCGACGAGTTAGATGAGCTCAAGCAAAACTATGTTTGTGAAGTCAACGAAGGCGCGGGAACCCTCACATATTGGAGTGATTCGGCAGAAGCGGCGGATACTATCCCGGATGAGGTGTTGTTTGAGTATTATGCTGGAACAAATTTTTCCGAAGATGACTTCTGGTGTAATATTAAAACCATCCAATCAAGGACGTAAAACATAGGGTATAAGAGCGCACTGATGGTGCGCTCTTTTTAGGTGGTAATAAGTTAAGAAAACAGTTGTCTTATGCGACTCGAATTCTTGTAATACAAAAATGTATGTGCTATCATATATTTGTAAGTGTTTTTGAAAAGCCTAAATCCCAGCAAGAGGGGAGTTATATATCCGTGAAAAAAACAATAAAATCAAAGCGCTACAACACGGCAACCGCTAAAACATTGTACCGCTGGACAAACGGAGCGAACCCGGATGAGCATTCGTATCGTGAAGAGTCTTTGTGCGTAGGAACGCGAAACAAAGTCATTTTTCTTTATACGAGTACGGGAGTAAAGGGACAGTCAGAAGAGCAACGCATTATACCGCTCACAAGAGAATCCGCCATCGAGTGGTTACGAATCCATGTTCCCTCTGCGGGTGTTATCCCCAACACGATAGATGAGGTTTTACTTGAATTGGATTCCTTTATATTGTCTATCGATAGCAGGAAAAGAACATTTTCTATCGCACCTGCCGCATGGGAACTGCTTGAAAAAGAGAGCGAGGCGGCGAACTGCTCTATGTCGTCGCTTGTCAATTTCGCCGTACTCAAGACATACGGAAAGGATGAATAGCTCATATGTTGCGAAAAAGCGTTACCACCCACATTATTATTGCACTCCTTCTTCTGGGGCTTGGCGCGACAGCGGTCGGCTGTAGAAAGAAGCCCGCTTCTGATTCCTCGTTAGGCTTTGTAACTCTGTCTACTCCTGCTCCGGCAGCAGAAGTCCTTCAGGATTCTGGAACAGGAGGGTTAGAGTCTCAGCCCGATATGCTGATTCCGGGCGGGGAAGCGGAGCTGCCTTCGACGCCCCTTTCATCCACTAACCCCGAGGAGGTTTCCTCTGTTGCAACGGAGCCGCCGAAAGACGGCAAACCCGAGGGAATCGACGAACGGACCGACAAACTGCACTTCGATATATTCAAGCTGTACGAGAAGGATGGGTACACATACATAAATGTTGGAATCCTCAATGAGTATTACGAGGCTACTGAGGCAATAAATGCTTTCGGGACTCCATACACTAAGTATGTGTTCAAAGTGGGGGAGGGATACAAAGAAAATCTAACCTTTGTGCTGGATAAAAACTGCCGCATGCCGTATTATGACCCCGATACACCCCAGCAGCTTTACAACCAGCCCAATATGACCATGGAAGAACTGATGGGATACATAGACAACACATACCAAAAAGACGGCCGCCCTTATTTCTTCGAGGGGCGCGTTTCCACTGGATATGTTCTGTCGCTCTCATTATGGGAAAGCTATTATGATATGTTGCGGTCTAACTATGCCGCTAATCTGTACGCACAGGATGCACCCACTTTGGTTGGCGACAACGGCTATCTGCAGCCCATACAGTCGGAGCCTCAATCGGAGGGAGACGCATCTTCAAACGGGGGAGTAACCTCGCTGTACGGGGATTGATGTAACCCCTCTTTTTGAAATCAGGCTGCCGCGCTCCCACCGTCTAAGGCCGATTGGATTGCGGCAGCCTGAAGCAGAAAATTGTTATATTCTTGTGGTGTGGGAATGTGGAAAAGCAAAAAACAGACATAAATATCCATGCGCGGCCGGAAGTTATTGCTCTGTCGACAAAAATGTGGTAATATATATGTGTTAAATATCATTTTTTCAGCCGCATCATCTACTTTTGTTCATCCCGTTATATAACGGGGACGAACCTTGCGCCTTTGAAACGACTATGAGGGCATAACCGAATATATAAAACAACGCAGGACACGGTCTTCGGACGGTGCCTTTTTTGCGTTCACATAGATAAATCACCAAAAACAAAAAAGAAAGGAAGAAAAAAACATGCCAAATTGGTGTATGAACAAACTGACAGTATCAGGACCTGCTCAAGAACTTAAGCGATTTGTAGAAGCCAGTATAGGATTTCCCGCGTGCTATCCGCCGCAGGAATGGGAAAAAAAGGCGGACCCAATTCCGGATACGCCGTATTTTTGCTTCAACGCGCTTATCCCGACCCCTCCAGAAGTTTTGGCAACAGGTTATTCTGCTCGACAAAATCAACCGGAGAATGCTTTTTTGCGCGCAATGGCCGGCGAAAGCGTACCTGGTATGGACGGATATCACTGGAATCTCGCCAACTGGGGGGTCAAATGGGACATTTATGTAGACAAAATCGACCGTGAAACGCTCGGCTGGACAGAAGGCTGTGACCGTATTGAAGTAGGTTTTGATACAGCGTGGTCGATGCCGGAGCGTTGGTTTGCAACGGCGTCAGAACTATTCCCGCAGCTTTCTTTTAAGCTTCATTTTGAGGAGCCTGGCTGCTATTTTGCCGGCGATATGCTCGGCGAAAATGGCGTTGTCAGTACCGAGTATTATAACGATGAAAAACTACGCGAAATATTTGCGTGGACAGAGGCGTAATTAAAAACAAGACAAATTTGAAAAGGAGGATTCAACGATGGGTTATCGTAGCGAAGTGGCTTTGACATTGAAAAAAGAAGACGGGCTGGAGCTTATAAGACAAGCAAAAGAAAACGAGCCGGTACGCAATTTGATGTCCTGCGCGAACATCATTGATCAGAATGAGTTTATCACGTTCCATTGGAAGTGGGTGAAGTGGTATGGCTCGTTTGAGGAAGTCCGGTTTATAACTTGTTTCTATCAGAATTTGGATAAATATAGCTTCAAGCGGATAGGCGAGGACTACAACGATATTGAAGAAGAGTGGGACGGCGATTACGATTCTATTAGTTCCAAAACTCAGATAGAGATAGAACTTTCCATAGACCCTCCTGGCGTGTTGTTAAGCACATCGGAGCTCTTGGGGAACTGATAAGGTCAAAAAAAGTGGTTAAGCGGCCGCCTCTCTTGCAGTCCTCAGAATCGCTGAGGCTGCCCCAAAATTACTTAATCGAAAGGAGGACGGCTGTTTTCGCCCGTGGCCAAGTACACGGGTATCAACAGCCATTTATTTCATGAAAAGTGACATTCGATATCCTTTTCCGAACGGTCGGGGGATAGAAAAATGGAGGGAAAGCAGGTATGCGCTGTTCAACTCCAAAATCAATTCTTTTAAGGAACACCCTAAGTACGGATGGCTCAGAAAATATGCGGATGATGCCATATACTACAACGAAGGTTCCGGCTACCTGATGATAAAAGCAGAAGACTTCATTAAGCGCATCGAGGAGATGCCACTCGACTATATCCGCGACTGGCTTGATGGAAAAAACCAATTAGAATGGGAGGGAGTTGCAAAAACCACATAATTTTACAAACAGAAAAACGCAAGCTACGGCATGCATACAAGAAAGATTCCCGCTGCTGTTACTTATCCGCCTCGTTGCGGGAGAGGAACGCATAACGGCGGGAATGTGTTTATCCAAAAAACGGAGAAAAAATGTCCAAATTTATTGTAATAGGAGAAAAGAATAATGGAGTACGACGTATGCGTAAGAGAAGTTAGCTACTACAACGTTTTTGTTGAGGCGAACAGCAAGAAAGAGGCCGCTGCGTTAGCAAAAGCAATGGTTGACCACAGGGAAGTCACAGCACCTTATAGCATCACAATCGAAGCAGAAGAAGGAGATGCAGAGAAGGTTTTTTCTCCCAAGACCACAGAAGCGGAAACCAAGACGGAAGCTGCTTCGTGTGAAGCGCAGGAGAGACTGATGGCGCAGGCCAAGGAACGAAGGCTTGAACCTAAGCCCTGCCGTACTTTCGGACCAATGGATGGATTGCGGACCGAGCTTTCCGGACAAGCCTCTGTCATTCCCACACTGGAAGAGCGGGATAAGGCTCTGGAGGTGCTGTGGGACGAATTCGGAGATATCCCTATGGACCCCGAGACGGAAGAAATGGAAGACATCTTTCTCTCTTTTCCTGCAGGAACGCCCAGAATGGATATTTGGCGGTGGTTCGATGAACGATACAGTAAGGGCGTGGGCGCACTCCTGTACGGCGATGGTACAGACCGAACGGCAGAACTGGCCGCTTTGGTATATCGTAAACAGCTCTGCACAGAATGCGATGCGGAATTTTGCGTGTTTAACCCCGAAGGCATTTGCATGTTGCCTTTCGTAACCGGAAAAGCTCCGAGACTGGGCGACGACGGCTGCGAGGACTACACCGCGCAGGAGGACGTCTGATATGCAGAAAAACTGTGCCAGTTGCGCTCATGTGGGCGTGTGCTCCAAGCGGATGCGGTTCATCGTGAACAACTATCTCGCGAAGGGGCGCTACGAAGAAATTGAAAACGTCAGCAAAACACTCGATATTTCAGTGAACTGCAACGACTATAATGAAAAGGACTTATTCTCGTTCCTCTGTGAGCGGGTCCGCGACTATTCTGATGGCGAGGTCTGGAGCGACGGAGACCAGATTCTGTGCAAGACAGAATCGGCCGCAAACGCGCTGTGCGACCTCCTGTGGCAGCTTTACAACGCGCAGGGTGAGACTACCTTTGACCTACATACCGGATACTACGACCCCAAGGAGGACGAGAGAAACCACGAGGAGGACAGATACACCGGCTGGTGGTATGTGTCCACCGATTAGTGAGTTTCGCTATGAAAATCCACAATATTTATTGGGATACCGACGGCGACGGGGAGGCTCTTGCCTCCCTGCCGAAGGAGGTCGAACTGCCGAGCAGATTCGACCAGCTCCGCTTCATAAAACCGACTTATAAAAAAGGAGACATAAAAATGGGAAAAGGCAATGTTTGTGTAAGCGGCCCGTATGAGGGCCTGTTCTATATCGACAACGACTATACCACCGTGCTTCGCCGCGAGGATGACTGTGAGGATACCATCCTCCAGAAAAACCTCAGCGCCAAAGAGGTGTCCAGCGGCGACTGGCTCTTCGATGACGAAGGCAGCTCGAACGAGACGGAGGATGTGCTGGAGTGCTTCATGGAGAACTTTACGCGCCGCTATCCGAGCTTTGAGCGTGTCGAGAAGGACAAATGGCTTGGCCGCAACATATGGGTCATTCTTGAAAACAAGCTGTTCTACATCGGCGTCGAAGACAATGACTGGTCCATGGCCGTAGAGCTGCTGCAGAAAGACGACCCCAATAAGGCGGGTCTTCAGAAGATGCACTACAGCGCGTACCTCGATGGCATGAAAGCGGCTCTGCTGGAGCGTCTGCCAAGCATCGGCACCTACGCGGGACCGTGGACGCATGGCACCATCCGAAGGGAGCCTATGAAGGATGACGACCTCCTCACCGAGGCCGGCGACCGCATCGATAACGCTGTATTCGACTTCATCTGTGCGGTTGTCACAGGTCACAGCATAAATGGGGAGGAGCCGAAAGAGGCTCTTCTCGCAGCTGTGAATGAACTTTCCGTGGAGCACATCAACGTGCTTCCGGCGGGCCTTCTGTCTGACGCCACGAAAGAAGCGAGGGAAGCCGTTGGCGAACACTCCTTACAGGAGGATGCCGACGATGGGCTTCCGCTTCGCTGGGATATGGCCGCCATCGGCGACATCAGCAGCTACCTGGAAGGCACAATGGCCTCACGATTCAACATCAACAGCTGCCACCCCTGGCAGGACGATACCGAGTGCATATGTTATGCGACGGACGAGCGTTGCCACTACTGCGGGCATACGGTGTAAACTGTGCGTTTGACAACTAAATCCGCCTAACCCACTCCGTAAGGGGTGGGTTAGGCGGGCTCTTCAATTTGAGGGTTGATAGTGTTTCATAAGATATAATTGAAATATAAAAAATGCCATAGGCGGTTAACCTATGGCATATAAAAGAATATAAAGTTTTGATGTAGCATAAGTATAAAATAAAAATGCTGGAGGAAAATATGAATTCTTTTAAAACGCTCTGTCAATACGGATATTCATTATTAGGTGAAAAACCACCTCTAATAGATAATTCCATGGAATATGTTATTATTGGAGAGTCAATATACTTTCCTCATTGTGTTATTATAAGCCCAAAAGATTCGTGCCTATCTAATGAAAAAAAACGATGGATAGTGCCAAAAAGTAGTTTATATTAGTTCATATCTAATTCGCTAATCAAATCGCTTAGAGTCGATAGACCTTTGTTTTGAAATATAAAAAACAAGTACAAACGTACCGGCACAACAGTTTCTATGCTGAACTATCACTTCGTATTTTGCCCGCGCTATCGACGGAAAATATTCCTCATCGATGGTCTGGAAGACCGCTTCAAAGAAGCGGTATCCCAAATCTGCAGGCAAAATCAGATAGAGATTTTGGCGCTGGAATGCCATATAGACCATGTGCATCTGTTTTTGAGTGCCATGCCAGAGTATTGTACTCTATCGTCTATACAAAAAAGGCGACCGAGGACGTTCCACGATTAAAGTCAGCGAATTTGCATGAAAAGGTGAAGTCTCTAATTGAAATTATAAAAACCAATCCGTACCAAAACCCTCCTCCGTATGAGAAGCTGGTTGGAAATCTTAAAGGTGCTTATTCCCGGCGAATAAACATCAAGCACCGCGTGGTGTACGAAGTTTGCGAAGCCGAAAAGGTCGTCAAAATTATCAATTTATGGAATCACAATTAGCAATCGTTAAAGAAACTCCCTCAGGAGTTTCTTTTTTTGATGTTTGCGCGAGAACAATTCGTGTTATGCGCTGTGTTGAATGCCCATGCTGTTATGCGTAAGTAAGTATGTGGAATTATGTTGATAAAACGCACAAGATGCGTTATAATAAAAAATATAGAGGGCCACATAAAGAGGGAGGGCACTCTTCGCTCGAAAGGAGCACCAGCTATCTGATTGCATAGACAAATCAACAAAGAAAGGCGGATGGGCAACTCCTCACCCACCTATAGAGGCTGGGTGTATCCTTGCCTAACTTTAGATGAAAAAAGACAAGTGTGAAATAAGCATCGTCCGTTCCTCCGCTGCGGAATACCTTACCTTTGCTGCCTCAACGGGAGACGATAAGGACAGCATTGAAATGCGTTACGAGGACGAGAATATCTGGCTGACGCAAAAAATGATGGCCGCCTTGTATGACGTAGATGTACGAACCATCAATGACCATATCAAAAAAATATATTCTGATTCTGAATTGGAACAATCGGCAACTATCCGAAAATATCGGATAGTTCAGCCGGAAGGCTCCCGTCAGGTTGCCCGTGAAGTAAACCATTATAATCTGCAAATGATTATCTCAGTTGGCTTCAAGGTGAATAACGAGCGAGCTGTGCAGTTTAGAAAATGGGCCAATCATATTGTAAAAGATTACACCATTCAGGGCTGGGTCATGGATGACGAGCGGCTGAAGAATGACGGCTCCGTACTGACAAAGGAGTATTTTGAAAAGCAACTCGAAAAGATTCGAGAAATACGCCTGTCGGAAAGGAAATTCTACCAGAAAATCACGGATATCTATGCAACCGCATTGGACTACGATTCCTCTGCAAAGGCAACGCAGCGTTTCTTTGCAGCAGTGCAGAACAAGCTTCACTACAGCGTTCACGGGCAAACGGCTGCGGAGGTCATATACAGCCGTGCGAACGCAGAGAGAGAGTCCATGGGGCTGACAAGCTGGGACGGCTCTCCCAAGAGCAAAATTCACCGCTACGATGTTACTGTTGCGAAAAATTATCTGACGGACAACGAATTACTCCAGCTTGAGCGAATCGTTTCCGCCTATCTCGATATGGCTGAGATGCAGGCGGAGCGCCATATCCCCATGACGATGGCGGATTGGGAGAAGCGGCTCAACGGCTTTCTCGCCGCGTGGGACAGAGAGGTTTTGCAGGATGCCGGAAAGGTATCCGCAGAGCTTGCCAAGGCTCACGCTTTGAGCGAGTTCGAGAAATACCGCATTGTGCAGGACAGGCTGTACCAAAGCGACTTTGACCGGATACTGCTTGAGGAAGCAGCACCGAGTTTGCCGGAAGCTATCGAAACGGAAAAGGAGAAGAAAGGCGAGGGTAATTAGCGAGGGCAGAGTCTTCTTGCTGCAAGAGGATAAAAAACTTTGCGCGAATCTGCCTGACGACAGGCAGGAGGCGGCTACGTCAAGAACAATTTTGAAGTCGATATCAAAGTAAAGTGCATCGAAGCTGATATGACACAGGCGAAAATCGGAGAAGAAGTCGGCACAACGGGTCAGCATGTGAATCGGCTCATCAAGAAAGGCGATTCCATCGTGAATGAGACCTTTGTGCAGATGCTCGAAGTTCACGGCTACGATATTCAGCTTACCTATGTAAAACGCGAGGAGGAATGACGCAATGGTGAATTTGAGCAGACTTGAAGAAATAAAAGACTTGCGGACGGTGTGGCCGCATGAAGCCCTGGACTTTACCCCGTGGCTCTCGCAGGACGATAACATCTCCCTCCTTGCTGATGCGATAGGTCTTGATATTGCCGTGGATGAAACAGAATCATCCGTGGGCGATTTCAATGTCGATATCTTTGCGTCTGAGACGGGTACGGACAGAAAAATCATCATCGAGAATCAGCTGGAGGATACCAACCATGACCACCTCGGCAAGCTGATAACTTATGCGTCCGGCAAGTCGGCGGATGTTATCGTTTGGGTAGTGAAACACGCTCGTGAGGAACACAAGGCCGCTATCGAATGGCTGAACAACCATACCGATGAGAAAATCGGATTCTTCCTCTGCGAGATAAAACTGTACCGCATCGGCACTTCTGAGCCTGCTGTAAAGTTCGAGGTCATCGAAAAGCCGAATGATTGGACCAAAGAAGTAAAAAAGAGTGAGTCCGCAAACGAAACTCAGCAGCGGAAATATGACTATTGGGTGGCGTTTCAGGATTATGCTTTCCAGAATGCACAGTTTGCAAAGAACTTCAATCGCCGAAAGCCGTCTATGGCTCATTGGATGAACTTCAGCGTGGGTTCTTCTGCCTGCCACATCGTCGTATCTCAAATTCAAAAACGGGACGAACTGGATGTGGAACTGTATATCAGCGAGGATAAAGACCTGTTCCACTCCCTCTTTGATAATAAGGATGTCATCGAATCCGATGCCGGTTTGTCCTTTGACTGGCGAGAAATGCCGGAGCGCAAGGCAAGTCGCATTGTTATCGAAAAGAACGTACCCCTCAGAAACAAGAGCGAATGGAATGTACAGTTTGACTGGATAATCGAAGTCATGCTCAAAATGAATAAGGCTTTCAAGAAATACATATAGCGACAGGGGCAATCTTATGCAGCACGGACAGATTTGAGTAGCTCCAGATTTTTATCAATGCTTTCCGGATATTGAGATTGTGAACTCATGCGTTCACAATCTGACCTGGACACATTAGACTGTGCCGAGGATACCAAATACCCAAGCGGATAAGCTGAGGGTCAAGGCAAAAACCCAAATTATAATGGCGAGGGCTACAATACGACCTTCATCGAAAGTTCCTCCTTTCATCTGGCTATATTCTACAGTAAAACGGGACAAACGGCAAGGATGCCGAAGTCAGTCGATGGCGGCGAGCTTTTCGAGGACTTTGTTGGTCACTTCCCAAGTCTTATCAATCATCAATTTCATTTTATCTTCCAGGAATAAGGAGGCTACCATGCCAAGGCAAAAGAAAGATGGCCGCCATATCAATTACTATATTGACCGTCAGGTCTTTGCGGAGCTGGAAGCGTACGCCCAAGAAAAGGGGCAGACCATAACGACGGCACTGGAACGCATCCTGTCTCAATTTTTTGAGCAGCGCAGGGAAGAAAAGGATACAGAAGAAGAGTGATTGAAGTCGATACTGGAACGAAGCAGGTCGTCGTATGGAACTTTACCATGCGATGGCCTGCTTCGTTGTTTGCTAACGAATAAGAATGCACCAGGCAGCACCCATTGACAACCCTATTTATGCGGTTTATAATGTATATATATTATTTATCCCTTTTCAGCCGTATGGCCGCATGGTCATTTCTCCATCCATTGTTCTTTTTGTTGTGCAAACAAAAAGAACACCTCAACACCTTTCAGGGTGCTTATATAGATTTCAGAAACATAAATCATGACGGAGCAGCAATGCTCGGCCTTTTTTTTGTGTTTCCAAACCCTGCAACGACCGTATAGGTCGATGACATAAAAAAGAAACTACAGAAGCAATTCACCCATTAAAAGGAGGACAAAATGAAAAGCGAAATCACAAGCGGTCTGGCATGCCACCTCATCTCAATGGCCGTCGGCAGTTCACTCACTGCAGGTTCCTTTATACTTGCCTTTAGCGTAATGTCAAAAGGGCCCATAACAGCGGAAGCGAGCTATGCGCCCGAGGCCAACACGAAAAAACAGGGCATTATCACCGAGGACGAAGAGTTGTCTTTATCGGGAGACGAAATCGCACCGAATTTCTCTATTGCTTCCGACACGGCTTCTACCGCTGATGCTGCAGCTTCTGAAAGCGTTTCTGTCGCTGAAGAAAGCGATAAGGGCACAAAGAGGTCAGGCGAAGCAAAGAACCCGGTCAAAAAGCAACAAAAAGTCGACGACTGCCCCGATGGGTCTTGCGCTGTACAAGCATCAGTATCCAGCGGCGGCTGGCGTCTTCAGGTGCAGGAGTCGCCCGATAATTGGGTCACTCAAGCCTCAAGCACTCCTGTGGAGATAGAGCCGATGACTGTGATTGCCGTCGCAGAAACTCCCGCCCCCGAAGGGGCTGTCGTGGTAGTTAACGACGGTTCTGCAAATACTCGGCCCGAACCCACCCCTACACCGGTTGCAGAAACCAACGAAAACGGCTATGTGCTGTTATCAGAGGAGGAAATGAACGACATACTCAATAGCTTGGGATGGTAGCAACGTGCGACTTGTTCCGCTGCAAATCTGAAAAGATAGAAAGTGGCACTTTGAGCACGCATAATTCAAAAAAATGGAAGGAGATGTGTTTTGATGATAATAGACGCCGATAGAAGCCGCGGGTGCTCAATTTGAAGCATTCCCAAAGGCTGCTGCCGGTTTGTCTTATATCTGCATAGCGCAGATTCACGAAACAAAAAACGGAGAAATAGAAGGAGCTGCGTTGCAAAACTCAGCTCTTTCCCGTTTTCATTAGAAAAAACAAAGTTGATTAAGGGAGAAAAAATCATGAATACCTGCAAAACTTTCCGTATAAAAAACAGACGGCGCTTTTCCGCGTTCGTAACCATAGTCAGTAGCATCTTTACAGTCTTTGGCATATGCCTTATTCTACTGTTCTTTGGCTGGTATCAGCGGCTGTCAGCAGAAGCGGTCTGCGCCATTTTTTCAGGGCTGCTTGTATGCCTGTGCATAGCTCTCTATGCCGTCAGAGGCATCGCGGTGGCCTTAACAAAGAATAGGCGGCGTCCCGCAATAATCCTGGAATACGACAGGCAGGACGACGAGTGACGTTAGAGTCCGCAATGCTCAAAGGCTCTCCCGACAAGAGGAGAGCCTTTTTGTTGTTTTTGGAGAGTGGGGAAATATTCAAAGACGGGAAAATGGGGACTTCACATGCGATTGCGCAAATGATATAATCTTTGTAAAACATCAACGTCTTTTACGTCAAAGACGATAGTGCCGCGAGGGGAAGAAAGAATCAATATGATAAAGAAAGCTACAGCATGGACTTTGCTCATATCCATATGCGCCATCATTCTTGTGGGATGCCAGCCTGCTGTTCCGGACGAGATAGTTCAGATTGAACTGCCCGGGGCGGGAGAAGCGCCGACGGAAAGCGAGAGCGGGTTGATTGATGAGAATAACGATTCCTATCTGACGGTGATTGGATTTTCTGAGCCGGTTCCTATAATAACCCCCGAACCACAGGTATCCACAGAGCCTATTGTTGCGTCTATCTCTGATGGCAGCGGGGAAGCCACGGAACCCGTTCCGACCTCTACGCCAAAGCCAACTAAAAAGCCCGCCGCAACGGAATCACCGACCCCGGTGCAGGCAGCCTCACCGTCACCCACGCCATCGCCCACACCACTTCCGTCGAATTCCCAGGCGGCGAATACCCCCGTTCCTACCGCAGCTTCAACTGTTGAACCCACCATAGAACCAACGACCGCTCCACAGTACAGAAAAACAATAAAGGGCTCCGGCAATCAGCACAGTTTCACTGCACAAACTTTAAGCGGCGCGACGATAAACAGCAGCAGCCTGTTTGCAAGTGCTGATATAACCATGATAAATGTCTGGACGACCTACTGTAATCCCTGCATACGGGAAATGCCGGAGCTGGGCGCGCTGGCGAGTAAATACTCTGACAATGGAGTGCAAATTCTGGGTATAGTCTGCGACGTCAATGACGCAAACGACGCACTGGGTGAAACGGCACGCGCCATAGTAAGCCAGTGTAACGCCAATTATCCGCACATGATTTTGTCAGAAAGCCTGAAGGGAGATATCCTTAGGGGCATATCCTCCGTTCCTACCACCATGTTCTTTGACAATGAGGGCCGCTACCTCTGCTCAAACATCGTCGGAGCAAAGAGCTATGACGGATGGGCAAAAGTATTGGACGATTTGCTGGGAAAGGCCGAGGCATACGCCGAGTTGCCGACGCCAACTCCTACGCCGTGCTTCGGACCTGTCTGATAGCTGTTATTGTGCGGCAGGCATTGCTGCAGGGCGTATAAATGTGTAAACATAAACATTACTAAAAAGAGAGAGGCGTAATCTGCACCGGCAGAGGTGCGAGGGTTTGAATATGCTGGACGATAATACTGTCGCTACGTAATGGACGCAGCGACAGTCGTTATTGTCAAATACAAAATCATCGTTGCTACTGGTTGTCCGTATGCGGCCTCGATGGTATAATATTCCTATTAACGAAAGAGTGGGAGGAGGGCCGTGTGGAGAGACTCTATACCGCCAAGTACTGCGTATCCAGGGCAGTTAGGAAGTACGGCGTTCGCCCCGAATGGGTTTGGGAAGCGATGGACCGATGTTTTGGCGTGGCCAAAGGGGATGGGGGAAAGCTATGGAAGAGCGAGAGGGATTCGCTTGACAGGTATATAGAGATGTGTCTGCAGGACAAAGGCGCGAGCCTGCCGCCGCGATAGTCTGCTCTTTTCCCGGTTCGGCGTCTTTACACGTCACGCTTTTTGTTATATAATCATTGCATAATAATCGATTCAGCCATCTATCGTGATTTAAAAACGCCCTTTATTTGAGGGTCTATCTGCAGAGTCGCAGAGAAAAAATAACACAGAAACAAAGACAGAGAACAGCTTATTCTCATGTCTTTTTTTGTGCTTGAAAAAGAAAGGGGGGTATCTATTTATCTTTCACGACGGCTGGAGGATAAACGCTCAAAAAACAAAAAGGAGGATTATACCCATTGACAAATGCAAGAAAGAACGACCCCAAAATGCTAAGTACCAATTATTTTTGGGAGCTTTACCAAAAGTGGGATGACGCCGGGAAAAACACGATATGGGGAGTCGCCCAATCAAATTATGTCATGCCGGAAAGAGGAGTTATCGCCGTATCGACAGCATCGCACGGCGGGATAATGATGGAACAAGCATATGCGAGGCGCCTGCTGTCGCCTCGCGGATACGCTCTTGGCGCACAATCCTGCGAAATGGGCTGCAAAGGCTGGCTTTTTTATGAGGAAGATATCGACGAGTGCATCGTCCTGTACGAACTGCTGGAGCGTGGAGAACCCGAGTTTTCTATCTGCGCTGCTCTTCGATACGATTATCACGGCGCAGGAGAACTAAGACGCTCACTGGAAACATCCCTGGCACGCCACTATGAACCTTATATAAAGTACATGGAAGCCCGGCGAAAGAGGCTTCAGAACAATCGAAGAAAGGCTCTGGAAAAAGATGTATATTGTGCGTTTTCCGAGAACAAATGCATTACTACCGGCGAAACAGAGGAGAGGCTCATACTCGGGGTGTACGAGACCGCAGACCAGGTAATAGCCGCCATCGAATACGAAGCCGCTTTGCAAAAAAAAGAGATGGGATATAGCGTAAAGCTGGACATATCCAGCTCCCGAGATATCGATTATCGAGTTATCGTCTCTCACACCAATTCCATCAGCGGGCTGTGTTATGAGGACACGCTCTGGTACGAGCAGACAACGTATTTTTCGGCCGAAGCACCACTGGGAAAATACTTCTAAAGCAAAAAAAATGCGATTTGTTCCGCGTAGAGAAAGGAGATTTTATTATAATGGATTGCAGAAGAGTATTATACTTTATAAAACTACCACAGTACACCGAAGGTAAAGGCTGGACTACTGAGGCCGCAAAGGAAGCCTTTGATAAGGATATCTGTTCACTGTTTGCTAAGGATGGCTGGACGATTGCCGCTCCCGGCAGCAGCGGCGCCTGCTACACAGCAACGACCAGCGATGGGGACGGCGAGCTTTACCTGCATCCCATAATGATAGCCGGATATGTCAAAAAGGGTTCGATTCTTCACATAGAAGAGGTACTCCGCAACGGCGCTACCTTCAGGTATGAAGGGAAGCGCGTCACCGGCATAGTGTACGACAAGAACGACGAGGAGTACCTGGCATACCTGGATTCCAAGAGGGAGGAGATAAGGCAATTCCTCGTCGAGAGGCTGTTCCCGGGCGCAAGAAAACGAAAAGGCGCCACCGCAGATATGCTGGAGGGCAAGCTGATAGTAACCGTCAGGAAATTCCGGCTGGAGCGCAAGTGCAGCTATGGCGGCGTGATTTCTTCTTCCGATATGGATTGGGTTTACATAGAGGGAATACTGCATCAGATGGTAAGCGACGGTGAAATAGTAAAACGAAACGACAAATACTATCTTGCTGCAAAGAAGCGCCGCACCGCTCCACAGAAACCGGCTCGCAGCGATGCCCGAGACGTTGAGGAAGCGGAAAAGCCCAAGGATGAGGAACGCAAGTCGAAGTTCAACATAGTGACCAAGGCCGGCGTATTCGACGTCAGAGAAGCGGAGAGCGCGGAGGATGCGCTGTGCGACTTTGCGGCGACGATGGATTTGGACATGCACCAATATTTCGAGGCGATGCCCGTGACCGAAGAAAGCACCGGCGAGGAGAGAGCGGCATCCAAGTATGCGGACGCTGACCGGCATGGCGCCGAAACCGGGCAAGAAACAGAATAAAGGGGAAAGGAGACGATTATATGGGACATACCATTATCGACTGCCGCATGTTTATAAAGACTACTCGCGGCATCATTCCCCTCGTTCTGGGAGGTAGCAACAACTGCTACGACATTGTGCGCGGAAAAGATTTCAAGCTGCGGGAATTACGCGAACGCTATTGGTCCGTGCTGCTGGACTTGGTGGAGCTGCCGGAAGAGGAAATTTTGGCGAAATTCGAAAACCTCATTCCCGACAACAGCATCGAGTGCTGGGTATATAACGGTAAGTGGCTCAACGGCGCCCAGGCGCAGAAGTGGTTTGCACGCGGCGTAAAGGACGCTGCCCCGCTGGAGGACATTCTTTCCAGCAACCCCGGCATCGGCCATCTCTTCCTTGCTCTTATGTCATATGCGTCCAGCGAGCGGCTGCTGGAGCGGCGCGTGAAGACCACGGACGAGCTGGAAGGCTGGCTGGATGAAGCCCGTGAAACGGTAAAGGAGCACGAGGGCTATCATATCTTCATGTCCTTCAGCGACCTGCGGCGCGGAGAGCGCCTTCGTCCTGTCAGAAAGAGAGAGGTGAGGGGACCGCTGGTGGTGCAAAAGCGCGGCTATGGCTACGTTGCGGTTTTTAATAAAATGGATGGACACATGACCGTTCAGTATGTCAAGGACGCCAGAGCAGCCATAATCTATCCCTCCGCAGAGGCAGCCGCCGAAGCGATGGGCGACCTTATAGGCCGGTTTGGGCTTGAGTTAAAGAGCGTAACTCACAAAATGATGGCCCCGCGCCCTTATGCCGTTCAATGTATGAGCGGCGCATATGCGGGCAAATACCTGAAAAAAACCGTACGAAACGGCCTGATGTATACGTCTTTCGTGAATCAGGCTCAAAAGTTCGTCAGCGAAAAGGACGCCGCAGCAAAGATTGCCGCATTGCAGGGAAGATTCGACAGCGCACAGTATCTCACACCGATTTATATTGAAGGACAATTCTATGATTCACAGCTCGCGGTTCAAGGGCAATAAAGAGTAATATCTGAATCAGCGCCGGCAGCATCTATAAACCAGTGCTTGCCGGCTTTTTCATGCAAAAAACACGGCTGAAAAGACCGCGCCAGACCTCCTGAGCGCCCGCAGGAGAGGATTGCCGGCGCACAGTAGTGGGGAAGTGGGGCAAAGGCAAAAAGAACGGACAGCAGGCGTCTGGCGGCAAATACGCCCATTGCGAGCTGGGCAAGGAAACGCCCGCAGGCAAATTAAAAGGCAGCGCCGCCTTCAAGGAAAGGCACCGCCGCTCATATCCGAAGCACAGAAGGCAACAGGGAGTCCCATTATTTCTTCCGAAAATCAACATTTAACGAAGTTATTCCCGTCTCCCGCCATCCACTGCTAATGCTTCGCTTGCTCACGCTGCGCTCGCATACGGCCGCTTCCCAGCTTCTTTATCAGCACCATCCAACTTCCGTTCCTTACGCCTGACGCATTTCCATCCTCGCAGCTCCTAAATCCACTGTGTCCATTGTCCTTTTTGTCCTGGCAAACCACCCCATATGTAAATCAAACACCCGCCGCGCCATATAAAACCCGGAAAAATAAAAAGAAAAAGGTAAAGAAAAAAAGAAAAGTGAAAAGGGAGGAAAAACCGCGGTGTAAATAATAGAACATAATTATAATATATAGATAAAAATAAAAGAAAAATAAGAGAAAAAAAGGAGCTGCCAGCGAGGGATACAGCGGTAAAACCAGGGGCAGATGGAAGAAAAAAACGACTGCAGAACCTCGGAATTACCGCCCGGAAACGGGTTGTGGAGCGCATAAACATATTAAACCGCAGCAAAAACCACCGATAGCAATAATCCAGCCGGTCGAAAGGCGGACGCACCAGCCGGGGAAGACCCCCGCAGGGGGTCGAGCCGGCGTTATTGATGGGAGATTTAGGGGCGGGAATAACTTCGTTAAATGCAGGTTTAGCGAAATTATATGTGGGTTTCGAGGTTGATATGTCTCTGCTGGACCGCTTCGCCGTTCCTTAAGCTCGCTTCGCGGCCCACTGCGTTTTTTGACGCCATCCCCGCTCCTGTGCCTCAACTTTTTTGCTGCAGAATGTGCTCTTTCGGCAAGCCCGAAGACACGCGCAACAAAAGTCGGGAAGGCCGTCGCATCATCGCGGCATGCGTTCTTCTACTTCACTGCGAAGAAACAACCGGTTCTTGGCCGACTGTTTTATCGGATGCAGCTTTTCCCTCCGTACAAGGTCATCTATGTTCTGCCTGGTACAGTTGAGCATATTCATCACCTCGGCAGTGTTTATCACCCTATGCTCCACGAAACTTATAAAGTCGTCCGCGCTCAGAGGGACCGCCTCTCCTTTTGCATACATTTTTTCATATGGTATGTTGAGCGATTCACCCCAACACGCACCGTGTCCCCCCGGCTGCAGCCTGACCCTGTTGAACTGATCGTCGCTGTTGAGTATGGGCGCAAAGGTCCTATCCTCTCCGAGCATTTCGTACAAAGAACATTTTTTCACGCTGCCATCCCTGAAAAAAACCAGCAGGTTCTTCCCTGCCAACGGTATGACGTCCTCTACCTTCCTGCCGAACCGCATTACAAACTCTGCCGGCAGCTCCGCCTCCGATACCGGAGCTATGTAGCAGTTATCCTGTGGGCACCGCCCCTCTGACAGCTCCAGCAGCCTGCATTCATCGTATTCCTTCAGCCCGTTATCCCTCAGTATCTGGCCGATATTCTGTCTATCAGCCGGTACTATCCTCTGCTGCACCCATACCCGGCTCCAATAGGAGTTGACGGTCCTCTCCCCCCTCTTCAGAAACGACGACAGTATCAGCGGGGTCTCCCATGGGTCGGCGTCCGCCGGCAGCTCAACATAGAAGCGGCCCCCTTTTTCATAATAAAAAAGATAAGCTATATCTTTGTTGTCCCTATCCCCCGCGTCTCGTATTGCGAAAATCTTCATATGCCTTCCACCGCCTCCATATCATGTCCCATATTTTATCCAGCCACAATCTGGGCATAACCCCATCCAGATCCTCTAAGAGTATGTCCCTATGTTCCTCGGTAAGCCGGTTGAACGCCGGGAACGCATCCGCCGGTATGAGTTCGAGGTTCCTTCTGGTTGACCTTGAACCCACAAAGCACTGCACCGGCTTATCCTCCATCGGGTCAAATTTTTGCACCTGCTCCTCCGTGTGGCAGTTGAACAGCAGCGATAGTCCATTGTCGAATATGGGTGCCAACCTTACCGTCTTTTCCTTGCTGTTACGAAGAACCTCCATATTAGCTCCGTGCCGGTCCCTGTTGAGAATCAGGAAATCCACTGCGAGGAACTGGTATACATACTCTCCCCACCCGTTTCTCAAACAAAAGTCCATCGGCGTCTCGTCAGGCTGCTTTTCAACGCCATAGTATACGTCCAGCGCGACTTTTGTTTCGCCCCGCTTCTTGAAATCCTCTGATGCGCACAGGTAGGTTTCGACCTTCCTGCCTTCTACTATGATATCCGCATGTATAAGGCTGTAATTCAGATGCTCCACACCCAGTATGCTCAGCAGCCTGTCTGCAATTATCTCATTGACGCATTCGTGTCCCGTTACGCCTCTCTGGTTATCGTAATTGGAAAGCTTATAATACACCTTAGGCTCTCTCAGGTCATCGGTCGCTTTCAAAAAAGAGCCCGCCGTTCCAGAAGAAGAACGGATGTGCGTCCATGACAAATGGGTCATATCCTGCTTATCTTTTATTACCTGTGCCATCTTACCATCTCCTTTTAAGATTATTGTAATCGGCTACTTGGTATATGTCAAGTAGTTGTCATTATAATAATTTGTATAATATCACAGAATAATTATAGAATGTAAATCATTTTTGTTGACACGCTTTTTCAGACATGTTATTATGAGCATGAGGTATAATATGCCCTCCTGCAAGGGCATCTCGAATTCTTATAAGGAGGAATCACTCATGCCTAAGAGGTTTTTCGCTGCCACGGACTTAAGCCCTCGCCTTCTTTGCGGTGGGGTTGCTCATCCTTGCTGCACTACGTATTCCCGTACTGCAGCAGGTCTTTATGCCAACGGGCGAAAATGATTGATATATCCGATTCCTCCTCCGTATCGAGCTGGCCTGCAGAGCTGCGCGACATCGTAAAGCTCTTTGCGGCCGATGCGGGATATGGCAGCAGGCCGCAGACGAGCATATTGGGCGGGCGTCTTACTATATCCAGCCCGCAAAATGAAGTCGTCATTTTGCTTACGGAACCCGACAGATACCTGACGGTACTCAGAGCCAGGTTCGCCCACCATGAGCAGCGCCTTATATCCCAATTTGAGTCATTGCTGTTAGCGGTGGTCAGGGCCTACTCCTACCGTGGGTACGAAATATCCGCGCTTATAACGCCGGATATGCAGACCTACAAAAGCCGTGTAGTGGAAGTCTTTCCCCCGCTCGTGGAGCCGGGCGAAGCCTCAAAAGCCATGACGCCGCTCCCCTACCCTTCCCCTGCGGCTTTGGGACCCGCGTCGCTTCCCTCGGCTCCGATTTCCTTCATCGATGGGGACAGTGCTGATTTCCCATTTTCAAAGACGCTCATATTGCTGCAGGATATAGACTGCTTGATTCCCGCTTATGAGGTCTTTACTCAGGCGGGAGCCGGCTCCGGGAAAAGCCGCATGATTGGCTGGAAGAAAAACGCCCGTTACTATCGCTGCGTTTCCAGGTCTGGCGGCAAATACGAGGATAAGGCGTGCAGGGTCCCTCCGTCGTGGCTGGAACGGCCGGTCGTGGAAATAGTTGCCGGCGACAGGCAACCCGTGCGCATAGTGGTTGGGAATATCAGCAGAAAGGCGAAGGCGCTATTGGATGTGTGATTGTATTCACCCCATATTGGGTTTACAATTATAGGTAAATAACCGAAAGGAAGGAGACTTAAATAATGAGTGTTAACGATAAAAAAGGATGTAGAGAGGCAAAGGCGCTTTCCCTGCGGCTGGCCGAGCTCAACAATGCAGCTATGGAAAACAACTGTAATGCCGAATGGCTCATTCGCGCCATGTATGAAATGCAGACCTATCTGGAATCTTGCGAAAAAGACGCCTGCACTCCTTCCTTCGAAAGCTATATAAGCGTTCTGGAAGATGTGTACAGGGCTGTAGGAAGCGACGACTATCAGGACGGCTGCGAAGCCTATTCTCGATTCCTAAAGGAAATATCCGCCTTTTCCTCCCAGAACAACAGTTTCGTCCGCTCGGCTGACGACGAAACGCCGCGTGTAGAGGCTATCCTATTCCATAACAGGGAGTCTATAGTCTCTGTTATCCAAACCATAGGCGAATATTTCGATGAATGCCGCACAGCAGGTACTGCTCCCGCTTATACGGATATGCTGGAATATCTTGAAGACAGAGCGGCGGAAGACCTCGAAAAATACAGCGATTGACGACTTTTACGACAACATGATTAAAGAATCAGGGATATAATTGATTGATTGGGAGGCAAAATATGTATATTTGTTTATTGAATCCGTATGGAAACGACAGTGGAATGAAAATATGGTATCGTAAGCAAGGTGATAATTGTTTTGATTTTGTATCTTCCAAGGAATTTGCATCATCATTAACTAAGGACGAAGTATTGAATATAATGCGCTATGCGGATTGGTACAAGCAACAATATAATGCTAATGCAATCAGGATAGAAGGATAAAACGGTTATTGTATAGCAACATGGGAGGATAGAAAAAATGGCAAAGGCAACAGCGGAATGTACTTGCAAAACTTGCGGAAAAGTCTACACAGCAACTAAAATTTGCCGGAATCGCCGTGATGCCGATGAGTGGGAGCAGTGGGCGACCGAGCATTATGATGAGTGCTCTGAATGTTACAAAGCCCGTCAACAGGCAGAGCGGGAGACGGCCAACGAGAAGGCGGCGCAGGAGAGTAGAGCAGTGGGCTGGCCTAAATTGAGCGGGTCGTCGAAACAGGTGGCGTGGGCAACTACAATCCGCAAAACAAAAATAGATGAGTTGATGGCCCGCGAACCCACCGACACGGGGCTGCGCTACATAACATGGATTATACAAACTCATACCGATGCAAAATATTGGATAGATAATCGGGAGTGGTCGTTGTGCGGCCAGTGGGGTTCCAAATTGTGGGGCGAATGGCAGGCCACAACCAATGTCGAACAATCACTATAAGCCGCCCGCTTTAGAGGGCATGAGGGTAAGGAGGGGCACGAAATGTACGGCACAATCATTATCAAACTCAAATCAGCGCAGGCGCAGTTGAAGACATGGGCGTCGGCGAGGAATATGATCTTGACGGTGCTGCAATCATTATCGCTGATTAACGAATTGAAGGCATTTCGTGATACTTGGCAGAAAAGGAGGTAAACGGCCGTGCCGGATTCATACGATAACCAGCAATACCGATATTATACGGTCCTGCTTCGCGATATCATCAAGGAGCTCCCCCCTTATGCAGGCGAGTTCTTCCAGGGCGCAGAAATCACCACATTGGTGCGTACTCGCTACGCCTATGCAATTGACATCCGGACGTTTCTCAGGTATCTGGTCAAGGAGACGCCTCTTGGCGAGCAGGTGAGCGATATACGGGAAATCTCTCTTGCACAGTTGGATTCTCTTTCCACTACCGATATAGAGGCTTACGCGTCTTACCTCTCCTCATATGTGGACGAGGACGGTGCCGCCGTTACCAACAAGGCGTCCGCAAAGGGGCGCAAGCTGGCGTCCATTCGCGCCTTTTATCGGTACTTTGCCAAGCGCGGCAGCATAATCAACAACGCCCCCTCCCTTATAGATATGCCAAAGCTGCGGGACAGGGCGATAATAAGGTTGGAGCCCAATGAGATAGCGCTGCTGCTCGACGTGGTGCAGTCCGGAGAGGGCCTGTCTGACCGGCAGAAGCAGTTTCATAAGATGACGGAAAAGCGCGACTTGGCCATATTGACTCTTTTTCTCGGTACAGGTATCCGCATTTCGGAACTCGTCGGTATAGACATAGACGACGTGAATTTCATATCCGATGAATTCACCGTCATGCGCAAAGGCGGGAAGCAGGATATACTCTCCTTCGGGAGCGAGGTCCGCAAGGCACTCCTGGACTATATGCTCGACCGCGAGAAGATGACCGCTATACCCCGCGACGTCAATGCCCTTTTCCTCTCCCTTCATCACAAGCGTATTACCACCAGGTCCGTCGAGAATCTGGTCCGCAAATACGCCTCCATCGCTGCGCCCAACAAACGCATATCGCCTCATAAGCTCCGCAGCACATATGGCACCCAACTGTATAATGAGACCGGCGACATCTACCTCGTTGCAGACGTTCTGGGACACAAGGACGTAAACACAACCAAGAAGCACTATGCTGCCATCTCTCAGGACCGCCGCAGGCTCGCCGCCCGCATAGTAAAACTCAGAGACGACGAACCCGAAGACGGCAAAATAAACGACGTTTTCGGCGATGTCTCAAACAACCATACCGCAGGATAACGCCTCCCGTTGCTATCCTATACGAAAGCGCCTTCTCTCAATGCCGGGAGAGGCGTTTTCCTTTCAGAGAGCAGCCATTCCCCGATGGTTTTGCGTTCTTTTTTATGATTTTTTTGTGTGCCATAAAACCATTGTGTCATGTGGCATTTTCTTATTTATGTGCCACAAAACATTTTCACACCATGTTCTAATAACCATAAAACAAAGCCTTAAATTTTTTTGAATTTAACTTAAAAAACCCTTGTATCTGCGATTTTTATTGTGATACCATGAGGGTAACAACAACGTCTTTATCGTTGATTACGTTTTGTATTTTCGAAGAAGGGAGATGCACCGGAAGGTCAAGAACCCGCCACTTTAACTCCGAAGAATTTTGAAGCGGGGGCTTGTGGAAAACAACAAACCTGCTTGACTGCCCTAAGTGCTTCGGGCACTGCGTTACCCAGGAATAGATGGGCGCCGGCGGACGTGCATCCGAATCTGCCGCTCTGCAGTGTGTTGTTAAACAGCTCTGAGGGTAAGAGGCTGTGCCGCGCATACAAAACCCCGGGATAACATTGGAGAAGGATACCTGACAGCCGAACGGCTGGGCGGCTTATCATTAGCCGCACAAAAAATCAAAAGAACCTGACAAACAAATCAAAAAAGAAAGGAGGATGGGCGGTTCCACACCCACCTACAGAAGTTGAGTGTACACTTGCCTAACTTTAGATGAGGCTGCAAAGAATCCAGGCCGGTTTTTTCACAACGATATTGCTTTTTTGTCTTATCGCTACACCGGCCTTCGCATCAGCGCAAGTCATAACGACAACCACTATTAACATGCGGAATGGCCCTGGTATGAGCTATTCGATAGTAGGCGTCATACCCAACGATACGATGCTTCAGGTCTTAAATCAGGTAGGAAGCTGGTACGAGGTGCGTTACAACGACGCCTCTGGCTATATAAGTAAGAACTATGTTCGAAGTGCAGTGAGTCAGGGTACTGCATCGTCCAACGTTCTTATAACTGCCATGATAAACATGCGTTCCGGCCCTGGCTCCTCTTATCCTAAGGTTACTACTGTCCCCAAAGGGGTAATTGTCCCCTTGTTGGAACAGGATGGAGCCTGGTGCAAAATCCTCTATAACACGAGCGAGGGATATGTGAGTTCCGTTTACGCTTCGCCCACCTCCGAAGAGCCAACGGATACCAGCGTTTCCGGCATGAATGTAAAAGCCCTCGCCATGGTAAACGTGAGAACCTCCTCTTCCTCGACTTCGCCGAGGTGTGGTGTGATGTATCCTGGCGATATAGCGGAGCGCAAAAGCGAGATTAACGGATGGACAGAAATAAACTACAATGGCGTTTCCGGGTTTGTTCCGTCAAGTTATTTAACTACCACCAATGATGCCCCCACTCTGGGGGTCAGTGGCTCGGATATAACTATTATAGTCAATCCAAACACTCCCCCTCCCTCTTCACAACCCGGTGAAAACCCAACGCCTGTCGTCACCCCTATGATTACTCCTATCCCCACGCCGGTATCTACTCCAAAGGCAACGCCTACGCCTACGCCTAAGGTTATTACGCCGAAGCCCACCGCAGTAATTACGCCGAAGCCGACTCAAAAACCGACGCCTACTCCAACTATAAGGCTTACGCCAGTGCCGACTATGAGACCGACGCCGACGATAAAGCCCACCCCGACGCCGACGATACGACCCACTCCAACGCCAACGATACGGCCCACCCCGACGCCGACGGCAAAGCCTTCGCCAGTCGCAACGCCTGTTCCTGCTTATAAAGTTCAAGAGTGGCACTGTGATGTTGACACCGGGGAGCGAATCAGCGATATTATTACTCACTATGTCACGAGCGGAAGCTACCTTTCCCTTCACGCCTCCTCCATTTCCGGGTATACGCACGTAAAGACCTATATCAACGGAAGGGATACCACGGCCGCATATGTAAAGGTGGAAGGCAATATCAATATCTGCTATTCACACAAGAAAGCCAGTATTGTGTATTCGAATGGCACTTATGATGCTAATTACGCTCAGGAAGTAATAGCTCTGCTCAATAAGGAGAGGAAAAATGCCGGACTTGGAACGCTTAAGATAGATTACGCTCTGACCGAAGCTGCAAAAATAAGAGCTGACGAAGCAACGGTTTCCTTCTCTCACACCCGTCCCGACGGCAATCCTTTCTGGACCGTTGACGCATCCTGCGTATACGGCGAAAATCTGGCCTATGGCACAAGGCTGAGCCCTCAGAATGCACATGCCGGCTGGATGGCGTCAAAAACCCATAAAGATAATCTGCTTAAGCCTGGCTATAAGACCATAGGAGTCGCTGCCTACAAGATTGGTAATCTCATATACTATTGTGAGCTATTCGGTTATTAAATAACTGCTTTTTTAGGGAAGCTGCACCGGTTGCGGCTTCTCTTTCTATTACCTCATATCACATTATATAACGTATTTTATATTTCTTTTATACGTCTTTTATATTTGCGGTGCAGCTTCTAATTCACCCTCCCAACGTCTTTTTCACGTCTTTTATATTTCCCCGTTTATGCTTATTTTGTTTTACAACGTCTTTTCCACGTTTTTTACATATCCCATCTATAAATTGTCTGTATTACTTGGAAATACTTGCAAAAAAAGAGGACGATGTGTTATAATCGTCCTCGTAAAGGCTATTGTCCCGCGTTGGTAGCACGGGACGATATGAAGGGACATCTTATCGTCCCAGACCCGCATCCGGGTATTCCACCACCCGATACGGCGTGACAGCAACTCCACTGACTGCCATCACGGATATAGATATTATATCCCGAATTGCGCACATCGTCAACTTGCTTTGTGGACTAAAGGTGGAGAAATCCACCTTTTTTTGTGTTATTTTGCGGCTATCCAAGGCTTCAAAAGGTGTTTCAATCCTATAGAAAGGGTTATTTTCTGCAAATGTCGGAACAAGGTACAGAATTCGCTTTGATGAATCACCTGGACAACCAGGGTGCTTCTTCTGCTGCGGAAATACGCAGCGGCAATTTTCTGTCCCTTGACCAGATATATTCCAAAGGCTTTGGCGTTATTCCAAAATTTGTTATGGAGGATTCTTCCCTCCCACTTAAATCAAAAGCGCTTTATGCTTATATATGTGCCCTTGCCGGCAGAGGAAACTCCGCATTCCCGCTTCGGGAAACCATATGCGGTCATCTCTGTTTTTCCGAAAGCACCTACAAGAAGCATTGCTCTATTCTCACAAATGCAGGCTATATACGCATACATCAGCGCACCAAGCTCAACAAGAACAACCACTTCTGTTACGGCAGCAATACCTATGAGCTGGTATCCTCTCCCCCCTCCTATATACGCTACTGCGAGGGAAAGGTGGACGAATACGGGCAGAGCTTCGTATCCGGTGAAGGAATAGAAGGCGCCGGTTACGGCACTATTCCCTATTATGTCATGTGCATGAAGAACCTTGCTGCCGATGCAAAGGCTGTGTACGCTTACCTTTGCTCTCTGTGCGGCGCTGGCGAACTCGCATACCTGTCATATGCCGGAATTTCCAACATTCTCAATATATCCCGCAACAGTACGGACAAGTACATGAAAGCCCTCATTTCGAGCGGTCTCATAACTATAACCCAAATGCGCAAGCCGGATGGAACCTACGGCCTCGGCCGCTGCGTGATAAAGAAGAAAATAGCTGCTGCCAGCGAGCGTGTTTCCTCTATGGAAACATACCAAAACCCAGCCGAACCCCAAAAACTATACCGCGCAGAAAATGCTTACGAACCATCTCCCTCGCGGGGTATAAATGGTTCTTATATTACCGAACCCCAAAATTTAACCCACGCAGAAAATTCAGGTGTTTCCTGTGTTAATTCTAAAAACGACTGCGGTGAATGTGAAAAATCGGCGGTTTTGACCGGACCCCAAAAAACCGCCCACTCAAAAAACCGCCCACTCAAAATCCATACCACATACCATAAACCGTCTTATACCATAAACCAAGATAATTCTTCTATCAATCTATCAGATAAGAATCTTACATTGCCTTCTCATAAGGATAGATGGATTGAAGGAGCTACCGAATCCCTGTATTTAAGAAACGGAAATTCCGTAGCCATGCTTCCTCTGTGGAAGAGGGTAATAGAAGCATATAAGATGCCTTCATATACCATTGATGAGCTCCTTTCAGATGTGGTAGATGAATACAAGGCCAGAGCACTTCAAGCGTGCTGGTCTGCCGCCGCTGCAACCATGAGAGCTGCTAACGTAGGACAAGACCAAATTCTTGGCATGGCAAAATGTGGCGCCCCTTCCCTCCCTACCGTTCTTATGACATGGGCAAATGCGGCTAACGAAGCCATGTCGGCAAACAGGAATAACGATTTTGACGCCGCCCTATACCTCTTAACCGGCAACAGTGATTATCCAATAGAATCTCTTCCGGAGTCTGTGGTAGAGGTAATACGTGTTTTCGCTGATATAATGGAAACCGACATCTCCGGCAGCTTCCGCATAAACGGTCACAGCATACCAGCTTCTAAGGTCAGGGCTGAAGTATCAAAGCTCAAGCTGGATGATATAGAGGAAGTGGCCGACAGATATCTTTCCCAGGAGGGAGAAGTAAAGAAGTTTAGGGAATATATAACGGCCATGCTCTTTAACCAGAGCTTTGGAAGGTTGCTTAATGTTCAAAAACAAGTAAAATCCCACGTCTGCGGGAGCAAAAATAGCGGCTGTACGGCAAAGAAAAACAATTTTGTAGATTATCCTCAGAGACAATATTCAGATAGCGAACTGGCTCAAATAGGGATTAAGCTGATAGACGATAATGATTCTTAACACTCCCACCCCCGGCTAAAGCCGGAGGGATTAAAGTGAAAGAAGGAAAAATTTTTTAATATAACGTTATTGATATAAAAGACGTTATTGTGGTAATATGTATGTGTCTATAAAGTCAGACAGAGTGCCACCTTCAAGAGGATACCACTTACCGGAACGTGCCGTAAAGCCCCTGCTCCTGCTGCGGCGCACAGTGGTCAGGCACGAAAGACCTATCCGTGCGCGGCTGGGCTTGCCCGGAGTGCGGCGCACAGCACGATAGGGATATAAACGCCGCGAAGAACATTTTGCATGAGGGCTTGCGCCTGCTGGCGTAGCTAATACATACGGTAGGGCGGGACACGCCCGAACCTATTCGCTCGGGGAGACTATGTAAGACCTCGCAGATGCAGGCTACGGTCAGCGAACCGAGAATCCCCCGGCTTTAGCCGTGGGGAGTGTCAAATTTCGGATTCAACAGCGGCACTGCCTTCTGCTCCTTCGTCAGACCGCTGAGGAGTAAACATTTTGTTGCATTCATCGAGATATCCTTTCATAAACAAGGCTTTTTCCTCGTTATTGAGACGGTTCTTATGCAGAATGTCCGGCGATTCTAATGCGCCGCTTATCTCTGTCAGTTCTTTCTGGTAAAATGTGCGGCGGGTCACCTTGGAATTCACTACTTGCATTACGTTCATAGCCCTTGGGAACAGCTCCGTCATTATCATCGCAGTGTATGTTGAGTAATAGGCCATCTTTGTTTCGTTGTTCACGCTGCTGCTGTCGCTCCGCATAATCGCGGCGATAACAGCGAACATACGTCCAACGAGATAAGGATAACTGCTCTGCATTTTGATTCTCTCTCCTTCGTTTTTATATTTGTTTCGCTCATAAAAGGCTGTTAAAAGTGCTCGCATCTCGACGGTAATATTCGGCATGGACTTCCCTATTGCTGTATATAGCAGTCCTTCGATTTCACAGGGATAATCCCAGCCGTTAAGTATGGCGCCGCATAAAGGCGTTACAGAACTCCCATAGGCGCCGCCCGACGTCGCTATGGCTGCGCCTTTGCCGTCAACCTTTTGCAACGCTCTCGCATAAATGGAAGAAGGAGTCAGCCAATACCCATCACACTGCCGGAAGTGTTCCCATATATTCCGCAATGCCTCGTCAAAGGTCAAAGCATAGGAGAATTTCACGATTATCCGTGCAGTGCTGGGGGCTATTGCAAGGAAATAAACCATTTTCCCCGGATTGACGTATTCGTCACTACTCTCCTCCTTACCATTTCCGTCCTGCGATTTGCTGGTTGTGAAGACTATTTCGCCGCTCTTGAAATATCCATCAATGAAATCCTTGACTTCTTTCTTCTGCGAAGCGAGAGAAAATGGGTTGAGTAATGTATGCAGGATTTTTACTTCAGCATCTTCCAGTGTTTCCGCCCATATTAACAGTTGAGTGGTTCCCGCAATACTTAAGGTCGTCTTCTTCTCCTTAAGCAGCTTATTAAGAGCTGCGGTATATCCGTTTTCCACCTCTGAGCTCATGGGCGGTGCGGCTGTAGCCAGGGAAGAATTTCTCAGGTAGTATTGCTGCCGAACCGACTCATTGTTTATACTGCTCAGTACGCAACCGCCTGCTTGTCCCCCGGGGAGCGAAACTTTCCCGTGAATTCGCTTAGGATGAGAGACCTCGCCCGTTATACAATCGACCAGAACCCTGTCGCGGAGCACATCATCATTATCCGCAAGGTATGTATTCACGGCATCTTTTATGGCGGGACGCATATGCAGCAAGCCATCGTCACCATCAAGCCTGAAACCCACGCGGTCTTTGGATGTAATTACACCATCCGCCACAGCAGCGGCAACCATATCGGGAACTCCCACACGACTGATGTTCTCCTCAAACTTCAGGAGCGCGGCGGCTCCCGTATCCGCAACCCTGCCCAAAACATTTCTGAGGGTCAAATAAAAGTCGCACCGCCGTTCTTCTGCGTCTGCATATCCGGACAGAGTTTTATCATCGTCATCGGGAATGCCGCAAACATAGCGGAGAGAATCGTACAGAACCGAAGCCTTGACGTTTCTTGACCTGATTGCCGGCCGAGGAATGGCGTATACAGTGGGTACGCGCCGGTTTTTGACAAGCGTATACGCAGGCACTATTTCCTTGAGGTCGCCGGTATCAGACAGCACAAAAACGGCGTGTACCGGCGCATCTACATAACCGAACGGCGGCACCATGTCGCGCTCCAGCAAACGGTTATACAGGTTATATAATTCTCCTATTGGATTGAATAGCATATCGCTTCCCTTCCTATATACGAGACGAGATAAATCCGTCAACCATGACCGCATTGAAGAACACCGGCGAGTCTGCGGGCAGAGCCGGGTCGAAACGCGGATTGTCCCTATAATTGATGTGGTGCTGAATCCGTCCGAGGTCACATGAGGTCCCCTCATAGAACGACTTGGGTGACGGCGTACCTTCTTCCAAATATCTAACGGTAGCAGCACACTCGCGTAAGCCCAAACAAGGGGTTCTGAAATGCGCGCCGCGAGTAAGTCGGCGAATAAGAATCTCTTTGTGCTTTGAAACCTCCCGCTGCGCCGCATCTCGCGTTTCCACCCATTCATCAGGCACATATATCCTGGCATGGATTACATATGCGACGTTCATCAGATAAGTAGTCGTCCTCTGCATAGCACAGTTCTTGGCATTGAGAAACACTTCGTCCGGCCTTCCCTGCCGCAGCTTACTCTCGACCACCCTGAGGTTAGTGACCTCTGAAATCTCATTTCTCCGCATATTGAAGGGCTTTATTTCGTTTAAAACGGTAATGCCTTCTATCTCATACATGAACTCGGGCTTCCAATATATGCTCTTAAGGACGCCCTCGGCGGCCGACGGGGTCAGGCATGGGTATGTGGTCCTTTCAGATGACAGTTCAGGGCGCGTAAAGCACGCTAATCGCCCTTGAACGAGCACTCTTAAACAATCTCTGTCAATCATAACGCTTCCTCTTTTCTACTTTGTTTTTTTGCCGTATAACACAAGCGAAGATACAAGATATTCCGGTTGATAAATCTTTTGGCCGTCTGCGTAACAGATGCACAAAAAACCCGTATCCGTCATGCCGGCGACCACCCCATACCCATGTGCTACATGATAAACCAGCTGCCCATTCCGTATGTCGGACAAGGCTCCTATCAATTCATATCCGTTGGGAATTGAACTGCTCCTTCTCCTCAAAACAGCACGGGCATGCGGAGGTGTGTTCTGAGAGCCTTTTAGTAGCCTCGATTCCGCATTGTCCGCATTGATTACCTTACTGTAAAACGCATTTCGGGCGTTGCAGCCATCAAAAAACTGCGACACAAAGAGGGAGGCTTTTATGGGCGAACCCTGTTTGCGCCCATAGGTATATACATCCAACTTCGTTCTCGCCCTGGTGACGCCTACATACCACAACCTCACCTCTTCTTCATATAAGGCACGCTCCTCTTCTACCGTTGCGTTCTTCGGTGCAGACGCCGGGATGACGTCCTCCGTCGCATCGATGATTATTACCTCATCGAACTCCATGCCTTTGGCTGAATGCAGCGTGGACAACGTCGCATTGCTTTCCTTCGGATTGCGTTCCAGCTGTTGGGATTTGCTTTTCAGTATGTTAATCCGGTTAAGGTACTCGGGTATCGTATCGCACCTGGACGCCAGGACCTGCAGGGTATACTTCTTTTGCTCGATACTTCCGTCGGGGAAGATGCCCTCCTTTTTTGTCCGCTCCATGTACGCAGCGTATCCCAGCGAGGTGCTCGTCCATATGGCAGCAAGAGCCTGCAGCGGCGACAAATCGGCCATAGCCTGCAACGCGTTTTTAACGTGATAAAAAGCTTCCAACCGCCTCTTTTGCGCCGCACTCGAACACTGCTGCCACAACACATTCAGCGCCTCAAATATATCCATACGGGGGTTCTTGTTCAGCATTTGTTCTACCGCTACAAAAACCGACCTCGAAGTATAGCTGACCAGCTTATAGTAAAGCTGTGAGAACGCCTCCACGTTCCGGAAGTCCAGGGACAGCTGCAGAATGGACATGACGTCCATAACAAGAGGATGCGAAAAGTACAGGTCGGCAGAACATCTGGAATTGATATTCACATTCTTTCTAAGACACAGGTCTATGAGCGGTATTGCCGACTCGTTGTTTCTAAACAATACGGCAATAGAAGTCGAAGCCTGCTCCGAAACAGTACGAGCTATCCGACTTACGAGATGCTCATACTGCCCCTCCATAGAGTCCTCATACCGCCGTACCGGGGGTATGCCGATGGACTTACGCACAGGCTTCATGTGTTTTTCGTGTCGTTCGGTGTTCTGTTGGATGAACGCATCGGCCAGATTCACTATTTCAGGAGTTGAGCGGTAGTTATCCTCCATATAAAAAACACGCGCTCCGGGGTAGGTAGCATCAAAGGATAACAGCGACTCTGGATACGCCGCACGGAACCCGTATATACTCTGGTCTTCATCACCTACCATGCATATGTTCCCATATCGGGCAGCAATCTTCTGAATAATACTGTGCTGCAGACGCGAAGTATCCTGAGCCTCATCTACGTTTATATATTTGTATTGCTGCTGCAGCAACGTCAGCATATCCGCATATTCGTCCATGTAACGCGCCGCAGTAATCAGGAGGTCGTCGAAGTCCATTATGTTTTCGCGCCGCTTAATCTCCTCGTACTTGTGGTCCAGGGCCCCCATATCAATACGGAACCCGATTTCGCTCATCTCTTCGACTTCGGAGGCTGCGCCATCCATACTGTTCTTAAGCTGCGTCAGACGCTGTGCAACGGTTCGCAGCTCCATTTCAGACGGATTCCCGCCAAGGACTTCAATATATGCCTTACGGAGGAACATCTCGCTATTCGGCCTTAATGTCGGCAACGAAATACCTTTCCTCTTCGCCACATCGCGGATAAAAGCGTAGCACAAACTGTGTATCGTACTGAAGGCCGGGGCTTTAAGGCCCTGCCTGTTCATCTTTTTCTGCGAAAACTCAAATTTATCGCAGAAGCGCGTAAGCATTTCCTTTGCCGCCGCCCTTGTGTAGGTAAGAGTCAGGATGTTCGATGACGAGATATTGCAGCAGTACATCATATACCCAACGCGAGCAACTATTGCGGTAGTCTTGCCGCTGCCCGGCACGGCCAGTATCAGACTCGGCCCGTTCACGCAACGCACAGCCTGCGCCTGCTGCTCGTTGAGTATTACATTAAACCGATTGCAAAAGTGTTCAAAATCCACCTTACAAAACCTTTCTCTCTCCGAAGACCCGCACTAAAGGGCTACTTGACTTCTCTTATGAGACCGCCGTCTATTGTAATATAGTCCTTGAAATTCAAAGTGAAGAAGAACCCTTTCCGCATTGGGACAGAGTCCTGCGCCCGCAACGGGGGCTGCCGGCCTGCATAGTACATTCGGCGTTCGGACTCCGCGAACTTCAAGAGGTAATACTCGCCCCTTTGGTACGAAAACAATAGCTCGCTTCCCTCCAACTCAGGTTTGATGCCGAAAGTGACTACAGCAACAGATTTCGCCGTATTCTTGTTTAAAATTCTGCTCATTAAGAATTAGACTGTGGAGACCCGTGCCTTCAGCCACGGGCGGGAACAGCCGTCCTCCTTTCGATTAAGTAATTTGGAGCAGTCTCAACTATTGTGAGGACTGCATGAGAGGCAGCCGCAAAGATTTACCACTAAAACCCTTTAGTGCAAAATAGCCATTACAAGCCAGTCGTTCTAACTACGAGACTTGACACAAACGCCACCTCGGCCCACCATTTTTATTCAGCAGTTAATCCTGTCGCGCTGAAGGAATACATTTTTCCGCACGGTAAAATGCCTCGGTTAGAACCTGAGCGACTTGCAGTATCTGCCGTTCTGTTGCGCCGGGCAGAAAGACGCCGTCTTCCATAACCTCATAGTTGGGGTAGCCTTCTTCATCCTCTGTAAACAGCGGCAATATTTTGCTCCACTCTATGATTTCCATATCATTCCAAACAGTAACGGGAGCATTGATTATATCGTCGCAATAGATATCGGCGCGCCCACTCTCGGTCACGATTTCACATATCTGGGATAGGGTCAGGTCCTTGTCGCTGTTACCGCGCTTCTGAGCGATTGCGTACCGCAGCCATTCTTTGGCCTCAGCGCTGTCTGTAGATATGAAAGGAATATCACGTATTGTTTCAACGTCGGGACTGTTGGTCTTATTTGTGCTTTTCGATTTCATATTTCCCTCCTGTTTTGATTTGAGAAAACTATCCGAAGTGGCGCCTGCCTTATAAACTATTTGATATTTTTTTATGTGGTTTGTAAACCGGATAGCATTACTATCTATATGCTAAATTCTTGTTTACTTCCTTGCTTTGTGGTATCATATAAATAATAATATTCATTAGCAAGGAGAGAACTCCCATGGGGCAGACGCGAGTAAATATAATAACTCTTCTTACCCTTAGGAACAAACCACGCAAGTACATATCACAAGTCATCGGCTTTGCGGAACAGAACTGCTATTATAAGCTCGACAAGGGGACATTGTCTCTTGGACAAATATCTAAAATAGCAAAATCCCTTAATTCTGAAGCCATACCCATCATGACTATAGGCAAAGAACGCGCCTATATATCTCCCGATGATACCAATGCAACACTATCTGTTGCCGAACTTGAGCGCGTCGCCGAAGCGGTCAAAGGGAGCTTTGAAGTCGCATTTCTGTTATCAGACAACTTCGAGATAAGCGCTTATTCGCAGGGAAAGCTCCAGCGCATCATGCGCTGCTCGTGAGGCTCTTCAGTCTTTCACGGCAGCTGATGTGAGAACAAAGATAATGTGCTCTCCGGCATGCAGTCCGTTATTTTCATCCAACAGTCAGGTCGCTGCATTATACAACTTACCCAGAAGCCGAACTATCACCCCTTTCATTGCAACGTCTTTTACATATTCGACGGGTTGTTTCAAAATAAAACGCTCTCGCCTCGGAGAACGGGCGTGCCAATTTCTGTACGTCCATTATATAAAAAACGTTACGAGCGTGTCAACAGATATCGACACATATTCTAAAGTTTTTTCAGATTAACCCGTCAGAAAGCCAAGGATATGGTATAATGAACCCAATCAAAAAAAGGACGTGTTATTTATATGAATCGACTGCCATTCTGCGCATATTGTCCAAGAGAGACCTGCATTTACACCGAAGGGCAGCGTCCTGTTGCCGCCTGCTTCGGCCACAGAGATTACGATGCGTCCGCCACACTACAGGCGAGCGTTATAGTCCACGAAAACCGCGAGCGTCTCTTTTACGCCATCTCTGAAAAGAATGTGGCTATTTCTAAAGCCCGTGACATCATGCAGACGGTAAACACTTTTATCAAGCGCATGTTGGACAGCGGTTTTGTGCCCGGAGAGAACTTCTCTCTCTGGTTTGACACCTGCGTCAGCTTTGCTATCTCAGCAGTAATAGGGAACGAAGCACGTTGGGCAGAGGCGGGTCCTCCCCCAGCGGTGTCTGTCGATACTCAAGAAGAAGAGCCGCCGGGGCAAAAAATCTCCGTCGCTGCAGAAGACCTCTTACCCCACCCCTCTTCATCATCTGAAATAACCACTGGTGAAGACGCCATAACTGGAAAAACATCTCCATCCTCTGAGAATGCTGAACCATCGGTCATAACTGCCATAAAAAACGACGTCTTTGAGTTTTCCATATCCTCTCAGACACAGCAGCTTGTGGCTGAAATCGACGGCGCGGTTTTTGGTTGCGACGTACAGTTAATTTTACCTCCAGTAGTTGGGACGCAATTCCGTTGGGAAATTTTACGAGCACCAGAGCCAGAGCCCATAACATTTATCCCTATCGGAAAAAATCGGTATGTGGTCTGCGATGCGGGGATTCAGCTTCTCCAATGTGATACTCCACTGTTTTTGTATGGGCTGGAGCCCGGTCATTATATCTGCCGCTGCACAGAGCAGAAAGAAACAGGGTCACTCCCCGAGCGCAAGATTCGAAAGCAGCTTCGGCTCCACCCTATAGATATTGAAGAAACAAAAAAAATCCAAGGAGTAGAAAAAGTACCATCTCCGAGCGATATACGAAATCAGACATTCTGGAAATAATGGCGCATCTTCTTGGCAGTATTTTCTTCCTCCTAAACTCAAAAAACATCACTGAAAAAGTGACATCTTGCAGCAAGAAGACTCCGAACTCTAAGGTGGGAGATGAATTGTAGTGCTACACCCGTAAGACTCGTCACAAAATAACCAGTTGACACATTAACGCCTTATAGATAAAATATGTAAGGTGTGCTCTTGAAAGAAAAAGTATGAAGCTGAACGTTGCACAGGAACTCAAACAGCCGGGCCGGATAGGCAAATGCCATGAGGACATGTTCCTCGGCAGGCAGGAATATCTCGGCCGGAAGCTTAAATTCGCCGCTCCGCTTACGGTAGAGGGCGAGTACTTCTTTGACGGCGA
>ERZ827478.50-NODE-50-length-129116-cov-76.659781_pt1 | contig 129116 bp, 119 predicted proteins | sample MGYA00519705_ERZ827478 | MGnify/ENA primary metagenome ERZ827478 (study PRJEB31778, sample SAMEA3449318) | human gut metagenome | biome: human gut; feature: human-associated habitat; material: faeces | place: United Kingdom | collected 2010/2012 ...
TCGGAGAAGCCGACGGCTGCACGCTCTCTTCCTCCAATCGTCCTACCGCCGTGGTGGAGGTGCTTGACCCCATGGTGCTCAGCTCCAAGGTCAAGGATGCCTGCGAGTGCGGCACGGCGGAGTCCGTCACCGTCCAGATTCCCGCAGGCATCCGGGCGCTGTTCGACGAAGAGCTGACCATCCCCGGCGACCATCGCCGCCTGTACGTCACGCTGGGACAGTTCTCCATCGTCCGGCTGGAACGGGATGTGCAGCTGGTCGTGCCGATGGTGGAATACGCCATTCCCGAAAAGGAATGCTGCGACAGCGAGGGCTGCTGCACCGAAGACCCCTGCGAAATGTTCAGCCGCATTCCCTTCCCCGCCCGCCAGTTCACTCCCACCGGCTGCGACCGGAAGAAAGAAACTCCCTGCGATCGGGATTAACAACGCTGCCCCCAAAGGCCAATGGCCTTTGGGGGCAAACTCTGTTACCTAATGTTCCACATACTTTGGCAGAATCCCGTCCACGTCTACGTAATAGTGCTTAAAATTATCATTTTCGACATAGACCTTCACTTTTTTGCCGAGCAGCTCCGGATCGCGGAAAATGCGCAGGCTGGGGCTTTTGAAAATGTGCCGCACACCGTGGGGGTCGATATACTGTACTACTATATAGTAGGGATACCGCCCGTTTACGTTGACATTGATATTCGCGGCAATATCCACCACCTCGCCCAGGATGTAGTGTCCCGAGGCAAGCAGGGCATCCGACCGCCTTTTCTTGCAGAGTTCGACAATGAGAAAGACGATTCCCAAAATCAGGAATATGGCGCCGATCCCACCGAAAATGAGACCGACCATAAAGGCGTCGCTGTCCCGCAGAAGCGCCGCCAGCGCAATGTCCAGTATCACAAAGGTTCCGCCCAGGGCGGTATAAATAATGCCGATGATCAGCAGGGCGCTTCGCCCGATCCTCGCTTTTTTCTCCATATCAGCCACGCATCGCCCGTTTTCTCGCAATGTTGATGGGGCCTTCCTGCATGTGGTTGATCCATGCAAGGCTCTTGCCCGCGCCGTAGGCTGTGCAGGCGTCGGGGTCGTCCGCCAGAACGCAGCCAATGCCCGTCCGCTCGGCGATCAGCAGATCCATACCCCAGATCTGGCTGCATCCGCCGGTGAGGGTGATGCCGTTTTCGGAAATGTCCGACACCAGTTCGGGGCTTGTCTGCTCCAGAACCGCCAGCACCTCGTCGGTGATCATCCGGGCGGGACGGCGCAGCACCTCGAAGATCTCCGTGGAGGTCAGGGTGATGACCTTGGGCATACCGGTCTTGAAGTCACGTCCCTTGACGTTCATGCTCCGTTCCTCGTCCCGGGGGTAGACCTGACCGATCTGGATTTTCACATTCTCGGCGGTGACCTGACCGATCACCACGCCGTGCTGACGGCGGACGTACCGGGCTATCATCTCGTCAAAGTAGTTGCCCGCCACCTTCAAAGAAGACGAAACGGCCACGCCGTTCATGCTCAGCACCGCGATGTCCGTGGTGCCGCCGCCGATGTCCACCACCAGATGGCCGCTGGGGCCGCGAATGTCCAGTCCCGCGCCCAGTCCCGCCGCGAGGGGTTCCTCGATCAGGAACACTCTGCGCGCGCCGGCTTCGATGGCGGCGTTGATGACGCTGCGCTCCTCCACCTCGGACACGCCGGAGGGTACGGAGATGACCACACGGGGCTTGGGAGTGAAGAAGGACGCCTTCGTCGCGGTCTTAAACATTTCCTGAAGCATCCGGACGGTCATTTCATGGTCGGATACGGTGCCGTCCTTCAGCGGGTGCATGGCGACCACGTTGCCGGGAGTACGTCCCAGCATGTTCCGGGCGGCCGCGCCCACCTGCAAAATCTTGCCGGTGTTCTTGTCCATGGCCACAACAGAGGGTTCCCGGACGACCAGTCCCTTGCCGTCGGCGTAAATCAAAACATTGGATGTACCAAGGTCAACGCCCAGATCATTGGAAAATAAAAACATAATGACACCTACTTATTCCTTTCCTGCCGATGCAACGGCAGCGCAATGTACTTCCTTCGCCCCGGCGGTTTTCAGCACACGGGCGGCTTCTCCCGCCGTGGCACCGGTGGTCAGAATGTCGTCCAGCAGCAATATCCGCTTTCCGGCAATTTCTACACCTTGGGTCAGCCGGTAGACGCCCAGCACATTTGCCCGGCGTTCCGCCTCGCCGTGAATGCCGGACTGGGGACGGTTGTGACGGACTTTCCGCAGAAGGGGCGTCGGGGTCATCCCCAACTCCCGCCCAACGGTCTTCGCCAGCAGCTCCACCTGATCGTAGCCACGGCGCAGCTTCCGCAGACGGCTGACGGGGATCCATGTCAGCACATCGAACCCGTCGGGGTACTGATTCTGGATACGCATGGCCAACAGCCTGCCATAAGCAGCGGCGTAATTTCTCGCGCCGCCGAACTTGAAACGCAGAAGGCTCCTTCTTACGTTCCCTTCATAGTACCAGACTGCGGCGAAACTGTCAAGAAATTGGCCCCTTCTTTTTCTATTAAGATATTCCGGCGCTTCTTCCCGGCAGGTGCGGCACAGGTCAAGCTCCTCTTTTCCCAGAATTTTCCCGCACAGAACGCACTTTGGCGGGAACAGCACGCCCAGCAGCCAGTGAACCAGTCTCATTCGGTTTTCCCCTGTAAACGAAGCTTCAACCCCGTGTAGCGGCGGTTCTTCTTCGCATTTTCCACCATCGCCGCCACGGTTTCCTCACGACCTACAATAATCAGCAGTTCTCTCGCCCGGGTGATGGCGGTGTAGAGAATGCTGCGGCTGAGCAGATACGGAGAACCGTTCCACGCCGTTAAAATCACAGCCCGGTACTCGCTGCCCTGACTTTTGTGAACGGTCATGGCATAGGCGGGTTCCAGCTCGTTCAGCTGGGTAAAGTCGTAGTCCGCCGCCCGATCGTCGAAGGTCACCGTCAGGGTCTCCGCGCCGGTGTCGATCCCGGTGATCGTCCCCACGTCGCCGTTGAAAATGCCGGTGCCCACGGCGCTGCCGTCGGTCTTCTTCCATAATATATCATAATTGTTGCGGATCTGCATCACCCTGTCCCCCTCCCGGAAAATAATGTCTCCGAAAGCGCGCTCCTTTTTGTCGGGAGTGGCGGGGTTCAGTGCGGCTTGCAGCATTTTGTTCAGCGCGGCGGTGCCTACGCCCCCCTTGCGAGTGGGAGACAGCACCTGAATCTGCTCCGGTGGGATACCCATGTTCTTGGGCAGCCGGGTGGTGCATAATTCCCGGATCAGGGTGCTGACCGCATCCTCACTCTGCCTGCGCAGGAAGAAAAAGTCGCTTTTGACGTTTTTCAACTCCGGCATCTGCCCCTGATTCACCCGGTGGGCGTTCATGACGATCAGGCTCTGCTGTGCCTGCCGGAAAATCTCCGTCAGCCGCACCGTGGGAAGGCAGCCGCTGCGCAGCATATCGTTGAACGGGAACCCCGGCCCCACGGGGGGCAGCTGGTCGGGGTCGCCCACCAGAATCAGCCGCTTCCCTCTGGGGATGGCCTGCAAAAGATGGTGCAGCAGCTCCACGTCCACCATGGACATTTCGTCCACGATCACCGCGTCGCATTTAAGGGGGTTGTCCTCGTCCCGGACGAACACCATGTCCCCCGTGCCGGGGTCGATTCCCGCTTCCAGCAGCCGGTGGATGGTGGAGGCGTTCTCCCCCGTCACCTCCGTCAGCCGTTTCGCCGCCCGACCGGTGGGCGCGGCCAACAGGCACGCCAGCTGCATCTGTCCCAGCAGGGACAATATACCATTTAATATAGTCGTCTTACCGGTGCCGGGGCCGCCGGTGATCAGCAGCAGCCCGGAGGTGGCCGCTTCCCGGATGGCGCGGGTCTGTTCCTCGGAATACTCGATGCCGCTTTCCTCCGCCACGTTTTGAATCATGCGCTCCAAGCCTTTGGGCGGCGGGAAGCTGCCCTTTGCAAACTCTAAAAGCCGTCGGCTGCAATTCACTTCCGCTTCATATAGCCTCGGCAGATACGCGACGGTAATGCCTGCCAGCGTGCTGCGCACCAGGCGGTCGGCTTCCAGCAGTCGCCCGATGCCTTCTTTTACCGCTTCTCCGTCCACGCTCAGCAGCTGACTGACCGCCAGCTGTAACTTGTCCTCCGGCAGAAAGCTGTGCCCAGCCGTGAGATTGTAGTTCAGTTCAAACAGGATTCCGGCCTCCACCCGCCGGGGGTCGTCCCCCGCCACGCCCAACTCAATAGCAAAGCGGTCAACCGCTCCAAAGGGCGCGTCAAGCCCCTCGTCCATGAGTAAGTACGGGTCGTCGTACAGAAGCTCCACAGTGCTGTCGCCGTACAGCTTGTACGCCCGCACCGCCAGCTCCGCGGGAAGATGATGCACGGCAAAAAATTCCATCAGCTGCCGCATTCCCACCTGTAGCCGGAATTCCTCGCCCATGGCTTTCGCTTTTTCCCGGGAAATGCCGGGAACCTCGGCCAGCCGCTCCGGTTCCCGTTCCATGACCAGCAGGGTCTGCTCCCCAAAATGCTCCACGATCCGCGCCGCCGTCTTGGGGCCGATGCCCTTGATGATGCGGCTGCTGAGATAATTCAGGATTTCCAGACTGGTCTGAGGCATCAGCCGCTCCAGAAATTCCGCCTCGAACTGCCGTCCGTAGTTGGAGTGGGTGCTCCATTTGCCCGTCACCATCAGCCGTTCGCCCACCGCGGGCAGAGGGATGGTGCCGACCACCGTCACATTCTGACCGCCGCCCACGTTCACGCGAAGGACGGCGTAGCCGTTTTCGTAATTCTGATATACCACGGCGCTGATGGCGCCCTGCAAAATCTCCAGATCTTCCGTCAAGTCGTTTTCTCTCCCATTCTCTCGGCCAGCTTTTCCGGTGCGCAGACCGTCACGCCCCGCTCCGTCAGCCAGTCCCGTTCGGCATTGCTGATGCCAAAATCCACCATGGTAAGCTCTTCCCGCAGCAGCCCCAGCTCCCGCAGCCAGAGATAGCGCCGGGCAAAGGAATCCTCCCTCACCCCCGGCCTTGCCGGAGCGTAAAGCCCGCCGCCCCGCTCTGCGGGCAGCAGAAATCCGTACAGCACCCACAGCGCACTTACCAGCCCAAAGGCCGCCAGCGTTCCCAGCATAATGTAACCCGCCACCAGAACCACCTCCGGATATTGTATGAGGGACACAGGATTTCTGTGCCGGTCATTCTGGCAGAGCAGCATTTATTCCTTTTCATTTTACTATATTTCTTTGAAAATGGAAAGCCCTTTTTGCTTTCTTTCTCCACTTTCTGTCCTCTTAAAACCTGGTAAAGAAACTTTTGCCGGATTCTTCAAAATTGGTCTTGAATCTCGACAAAAAATCGGGTATAATAATTTGGAACGATTTTGCGGGTCATACATTTTTCCCCTGCGGAGGCACTATGAAGCTGCTGAATTTGCTTATGTGGGTGGTGCAGTTTGGGTTTTCCATTCTGTTTCCCACGGTTTTCTTTCTGATTCTGGCGGTCTGGCTCCAGGATAAATTTGGCCTTGGTCTGTGGATCGTGGTCGTGCTGGGCATTGTGGGTCTGCTTACCTCCGTCAGCACCGCCCGGTCGTGCCTGAAATCTCTGCGTAAGGCAGCCGACGAAAGCAGCAGCCACAAAGACCCGCCCGTCTCCTTCAATGACCATAAGTAAGAGGAATTCCCGTTATGAAATTACAGGCAGCATCCAAAAAAGAAATCTCCCGCATCGCCGTCGGCACGCTGGCGTGCGACGTTATCATGATCGCGGGGCTGTTTCTTCTGAGTCAGTTCGGCATCGGCAAGTTTGACATTCTCCGCATTCTGCTTGGCGCGGCATGCGGCTCTGTGGTGGCAATTCTGAATTTCACCATTCTCTGCCTGACGGTGCAGAACGCCGTGGAGATCGACAGCAAGAAGAAAATGCGGCAGAAATTCCAGATGAGCTACAATGTCCGCCTGCTTCTTCAGGCCGCTTGGGTCGTCGCCGCATACCTGATTCCCCAGGTGCATTTTGTGGCCGGCGCGCTGCCCGTTCTGTTCCCCAACGTGGTCATTTTCTTCCTGCAAAGCCGGGGCAAGCTCGTTCCCAATGACGAAAAACCTGCCGCTGCTGAGGCCGAAGGAAAAGTGCAGGAGCAGGACGAGTCGGAAGATCATCCCGGCCCCTTTGAAGTGTAAGAATTGTAATATTCATCGATTTTATGAGGTGAGTGTATGAACGTTGAAATCAATGGCGCGCGAATTATAGCTACATTTGAAAACGTCCCGCTGTTCGGAACGGTTCAGATCACCCAGACGCTGATCGTCAGCTGGCTGATTCTGATTCTGATCTCCGCTCTGTTCATCTGGCTGGGGTCCGGATTGAAGGTCACAGGCATTTCCCGGAAGCAGGCCGTCGCTGAGACGATCTACACATCTCTGGTGAAATTCGTCCGGGGCAATATGGGGCCGGATTTCGACCGCTACATCCCACTGGTCGGCACCATCTTCGTCACCAGCATTTTCTCCAACCTGATCAGCCTTGTGGGCATCTGGAGCCCCACCGCCGATCTGATGACGGAGCTTGCCTGGGCGCTGGTGGTGTTCGTGCTGATTACCTATCATAAGATCAAGGCCTCCGGCATCGGCGCGTATCTGAAGAGCTTCCTGGATCCCCTTTTCATCCTGGCGCCCATCAATGTCATGAGTGAGCTGTTCACCCCCGTCTCCATGGCCTGCCGTCATTTCGGCAACATTCTCTCCGGCACAGTCATCAGCGCCCTGATCTACGCCGCGCTGGTCGCCGCCAACAGCGCGCTGTTCCATCTGCTGGCATCCAGCATGTATGTCGCGCTGATCGTCACCATCGTTGGTCTGATTCCTCTGATTATCGGCTTTACCAAGAAGAAAAAGAAGCTGAAAATTCTTGGCATCATCGTTACGGTGCTGGGCGTTCTCGCCATTCTCACCTGTCTGGGTGTGCATTACCCCTGGCTGACCATTGGCATTCCCGCCATTCCCAGCCTGTACTTCGACTGGTTCAGCGGCTGCATTCAGGCATTTATCTTCTGCACCCTGACCACCCTCTTCATCAAACAGGCCGCGGGCTGATAACGCGGCGGCCATTTGAATAAACACGTAAACAAATATTTAGGAGGAAAATATTTATGGAAATTCTGGCTAAAGGCATTGCTCTGGCAGGTTGCGGCATTGGCGCCGGTCTGGCTCTGATCGCCGGTATCGGCCCTGGTATCGGCGAAGGTAACTGTGCCGCCCGTGCCTGTGAGATCATCGGCCGCAACCCCGAGTGCAAGAGTGACGTTACCAGCACCATGATTCTGGGTATCGCTCTGTCCGAGACCACCGGTATTTACGGCTTCGTTACCGGTCTGCTGCTGATTTTTGTCGCCCCCGGCATGTTCATGAAGCATCTGGGCTGATTTCCGGCGAGAAATTCGATCACTAAATTGTACGCCGGAAGGAGGCAACGCAATGGACCTTTACCAGTCATTGGTGACGGTAAACCCCGTAACTCTGATTGCACAGATTTGCAACCTGTTTATCCAGCTGCTTATCGTCAAGATCTTCTTCCTGGATAAAATCAAGGCCGTGCTGGACAAGCGCCGCGAGACCGCCGACAAGCAGATTGCCGACGCCGAGGCCGCGAAATCCGAAGCGGCGGCCATTAAGCAGACCTATGAGGAGAATATGCGTCAGGCGAAAACCAAGGCTGACGATATGATTCTCTCCGCCCAGAAGACCGCCGCCCAGCGCAGCGAGGAGATCATTTCTCAGGCACAGAAGCAGGCCGCCCAGATCAAGACCAAGGCCGCGTCCGACATCGAGATGGAAAAGAAAAAAGCCATCAACGAGGCCAAGAATGAAATTTCCGAGCTGGCTATGGCCATCGCCGGAAAGGTCGTGGCCCGTGAGCTGAACGACGCCGATCAGGACGGCATGATCGACCGCTTCATTGAAGAATTGGGTGATCAGAAATGACAGAGGTTGGTAACGTCTACGGTCAATCCCTGTACGAGCTTGCAAAGGACGAGGGGCTGTCCCGGGAAATCGGGGAGCAGCTGACCGTCCTGCAAAAAAGCTTCGGTGAGGAGCCGGATTTTGTCCGTCTGCTCTCCAACCCCAGCCTTTCCAAGCCGGAGCGGTGCCGGATTCTGGACACCAGCTTCCGCGGCTCGGTGCATCCCTATATTCTGAATTTTATGAAAATCCTGACGGAAAGGGGCTATGTCCGCCACTTTTCCGACTGCTGTGACGCTTTTTCCGATCTGTATAACCGGGATAACGGCATTCTGAAGGTGACGGCCGTCACCGCCGTAGCTCTCACCCCGGCGCAGGAGGAAAAGCTCACAGGAAAGCTGAGCCAGATCACCGGAAAGACGATCGCGCTCCACAATCGCATTGATCCCGCAGTCTTGGGCGGTGTCCGCCTGGACTATGACGGTCAGCGCCTGGATGACACCGTGTCCCATCGCTTGGACGCCATCCGGGAACTGCTGAACAAAACCGTACTCTGACGAGAAAGCAGGGACTGTATGGAACTGAAACCCGAAGAAATAACGAAAATCATTCGCAGCCAGATCAAAAATTACGAAAACAAGATTGAAGTCAGCGAAACCGGCGTCGTCATTCTGGTAGGCGACGGCATTGCCAAGGCCTCGGGTCTTGAAAAGTGCATGGCCGGTGAGCTGGTGGAATTTCCCGACGGCTCCTACGGCATGGCCCAGAACCTGGAAGAGGACACCGTCTCCATCGTCATCCTCGGCTCCGATCAGGGCATTAAGGAAGGCGATACCGTCAAGCGCACCGGCAGAGTCGTGTCCGTCCCCGTGGGCGAAAAGCTCATCGGGCGCGTTGTCAACGCCCTGGGCGAGCCCATCGACGGCAAGGGCAGCATTGAGGCGGAGGCCTACCGCGCCATCGAAATGCCCGCCCCCGGTATCATCGAGCGGCAGCACGTCTCCCGCCCCCTGCAAACCGGTATCAAGGCCATCGACTCCATGATTCCCATCGGCCGCGGTCAGCGTGAGCTGATCATCGGCGACCGCCAGACCGGCAAAACCACCATTGCCACCGACACCATTCTGAACCAGAAGGGCAAGAACTGCATCTGCATTTACGTTGCCATCGGCCAGAAGCGTTCCACCGTGGCGCAGGTCGTGGACAGCCTTGCCGCCGGCGGCGCTATGGACTATACCATCGTGGTCTCCGCCACCGCTTCCGAGCTGGCGCCCATGCAGTATATCGCCCCCTACGCCGGCTGCTCCATGGGTGAGTATTTCATGTATCAGGGCAAGGACGTGCTGGTCATTTACGACGATCTGAGTAAGCACGCAGTGGCCTACCGTGCCATTTCCCTGCTGATCCGCCGTCCCCCCGGACGGGAAGCCTACCCCGGCGACGTCTTCTACCTCCACTCCCGTCTTCTGGAGCGGGCAGCCCAGCTGTCCCCGGAGCTTGGGGGCGGCAGTCTGACTGCTCTGCCCATCATCGAGACGCAGGCCGGCGACGTGTCCGCCTACATTCCCACCAACGTCATTTCCATCACCGACGGCCAGATCTTCCTGGAAACCGAGCTGTTCAACTCCGGCATCATGCCCGCCGTGAACCCCGGTATTTCCGTCTCCCGTGTCGGCGGCGACGCCCAGATCAAGGCCATGAAGAAGGTGGCCGGTTCTCTGAAGCTGCTGTACTCCCAGTACCGCGAGCTGCAAAGCTTTGCCCAGTTCGGCTCCGATCTGGACGCGGATACCAAGTCCCGTCTGGCTCTGGGCGAACGGATCGTGGCCGTGCTGAAGCAGAAGAACGGTTCTCCCAAGGAAGTGGCGCAGCAGGTGTGCATCATCTACGCCGTGACCCACGGATATCTCACTTCCATTCCCGTGGCGCAGATCCCCGAGTTTGAAAAGCGGCTGGAAGAGCATATGAACAATCACCACGCCGACGTTCTTGAGGCCATTCGCTCCACCGGCAAGCTGGAGACCGAGACTGAGAACGCCCTGAAAGCTGCCCTGGACGAGCTGGTGGCTGAATTTCAGGCATAAGGAGGGGTAAGCCATGGCTGGCGTTTCCACCAAGGAAATCAAAAACCGCATCCGAAGCATGGAGTCCACCAGGCAGATCACAAAGGCCATGGAAATGGTCGCTGCCTCCAAGCTCCGCCGGGCGCAGGCGCAGGTGCTTTCCTCCCGCCCCTATTTTGAAATTCTTTACTCCACCATTGCGGACATCGCGTCCTCCAACCGGGATTTCTCCTCCCCCTATTTACAGGAGCGTCCTGTGAAAAAAGCACTGTATATCGTCATTGCCGGTGACCGCGGTCTTGCCGGCGGCTACAACAGCAACATTCTCAAGCTGGTTCAGTCGGAGATCGCTGGCAAGGACGCCGTAGTCCTGCCCATCGGCAAGAAGGCTCTGGACTATTTCAGGAGCAAGCAGATCCCGACCTTTACGGAGCACTACGCCGAAGCGGCCGAACTGACCGTGGGTGACTGCTTCTCCGTCTCCAAGCAGGTAAGCAAGGCTTTTCTGGCAGGAGAATTTGACCAGATCGTCGTTGCGTATACCAATTTTGTCTCCGTCCTTGCCCAGACGCCCGCAGCCATGCAGCTGCTGCCTCTGAAAAAGCCGGAAAAGAAAGAGAGTACCAATCAGGGCGATATCCTGTACGAGGGCGACAGCGAAGAGGTCTTCGCCGCGATCATCCCCGAGTATCTGGGCGGCGTTATCTACGGTGCGCTGTGTGAAAGCCGCGCCTCCGAGCAGGCTGCCCGCCGGGCTGCCATGGATTCCGCGACCCAGAACGCCGACGATATGATCGACAACCTGAGCTTGAAATTCAACCGCGCCCGTCAGGCCGCGATCACGCAGGAGATCACAGAGATCGTCGCAGGTTCCTGAGTCCCCGCAGGGGCGGTATTCTGATCGCCCAATCCCCAGAAGTTACGAATTTGCGGTATCTAATGTCGGTTATGCCCGGAATTTTGGGCAAAAGTGGGTATTCCCCCCGCGTTTTGTTCCGCAAATATTTCAGCAGAAGGAGTTGAATTCCCAATGGCCAAAAGCAAAGGAACTGTGATCCAGGTCATGGGTCCTGTTCTTGACATCCGTTTCGCTGACGACCAGCTGCCCGGTCTGCTCAGCGCCATCGAGATTCCCAACGGCGAGCATACCATCGTGGCGGAGGTCGCACAGCACATCGGCGACAATGTGGTTCGCTGTGTCGCTATGTCCTCCACGGACGGCCTGCAGCGCGGCACCGAGGCCACCGACACCGGCGCGCCTATCTCCGTTCCCGTTGGCGAAGAGTGCCTGGGTCGTGTATTTAACCTGCTGGGTCAGCCCATTGACAATAAGCCCCCTGTACCGGGCGTCGAGCGCTGGCCCATCCACCGTCCCGCTCCCTCCTACGAGGAGCAGCAGCCCGCTACCGAGATTCTGGAAACCGGCATCAAGGTCATCGACCTGATCTGCCCCTACGCCAAGGGCGGTAAGATCGGTCTGTTCGGCGGCGCGGGCGTTGGCAAGACCGTTCTGATTCAGGAGCTGATCTACAATATCGCCACTGCCCACAACGGCTATTCCGTCTTCACCGGCGTTGGCGAGCGTACCCGTGAGGGCAACGACCTGTACAACGAAATGACCGAGTCCGGCGTTATTTCCAAGACCGCCATGGTCTTCGGTCAGATGAACGAGCCGCCAGGAGCCCGTATGCGCGTGGGCCTGTCCGGCCTGACCATGGCAGAGTACTTCCGTGATGTGAAGCATCAGGACGTGCTGCTGTTTATCGACAACATCTTCCGTTTCACCCAGGCCGGTTCCGAGGTATCCGCACTGCTCGGCCGTATGCCCTCCGCCGTCGGCTATCAGCCCACTCTGGCAACGGAAATGGGCGCATTGCAGGAGCGCATCACCTCCACCAAAGAAGGTTCCATCACTTCCGTTCAGGCTGTCTACGTTCCCGCCGACGACCTGACCGACCCCGCCCCCGCTACCACCTTCGCCCATCTGGACGCCACAACGGTTCTTGACCGCGGCATTTCCTCTCTGGGCATTTACCCCGCCGTTGACCCGCTGGACTCCACTTCCCGTATCCTGACTCCCGAAATCGTTGGTCAGGAGCATTACGAGACCGCCCGTGCCGTGCAGAGCATCCTCCAGCGCTACAAAGAGCTGCAGGACATCATCGCCATCATGGGTATGGACGAGCTTTCCGAAGAGGACAAGCTGACGGTCAACCGCGCCCGTAAGGTGCAGCGTTTCCTCAGCCAGCCTTTCCATGTTGCCGAGCAGTTCACCGGCTATCAGGGCAAGTACGTCCCCCTGAAGGAAACCATCCGCTCCTTCCAGGAAATTATTGCGGGTAAATATGACGACATTCCCGAATCCTACTTCCTGTTCGCCGGCTCCATCGACGACGTGGTTGCCAAGTACCGGGGCGGTGAGAAGGCATGACACCCTTCCACTTGAAAATCGTCACCCCTGACGGCCTGATTTATGACGGTCAGGCAGAAGAACTGCTTGTTCGCACCACCAACGGCGACGTCGGCATTCTTGCCCGTCACATGAACTATGTCGCCCCTCTGGGTATGGGGCGGGCCGTCATTGTGTCCGACGGACAGCGCCGGACAGCGGCGTGCATCGGCGGTATGGTCAGCGTCTCAAAGGGCGAGGTGACGTTAGTCCCCACTACCTTTGAGTGGGCAGACAAGATCGATGTTGCCCGTGCGGAGGCTGCCCTGGAAAAGGCAGAGAAGGTTCTCCACGATCAGAACGCTTCCGACACCGACCTGCGTTTGGCAGAAGCCAAGCTTCACCGCGCACTGGTCAGAAAGAGCGTTGCCTCCAGCTTATAAGGTATCACCCCGGTATCCGAATGGATACCGGGGTCGTTTCAGGATGCGGACCGCAACGACCCAGACACACACCGCCGCTCCCGATAAAGAATGGCCGCAGCGGAAGAAAGTGAGCAATCCCAATGGTAATACAGAAAATTGACAGCGATATCGAGAAAAAGGACATCGCAAGGGCCATTCTGGAAGTGCTTCCGGATTGGTTCGGCATCCCGGAAGCTACGGAAGCGTACATCGCGGACAGCAAAGGCCGCCCATTCTTCTGCGCCTTTGCGGACGATGTTCCCGTCGGCTTTCTCTATCTGAAAGAAACCGGGCGGCATACCGTGGAGCTGGCCGTCATGGGCGTGCGGAAGGAATATCATCGGCAAGGCATCGGCAGAGCGCTTTTTGAGCAGGCCAAAGCCGAAGCCAAACGGCTGGGATATTCCTTTATCCAAGTCAAAACCGTCCAGATGGGCAGATATGCTATTTACGACGACACCAACCGCTTCTATCTCTCTCTGGGATTCAAGGAACTGGAAGTGTTCCCAACGCTGTGGGACGAATGGAATCCCTGCCAGATTTATATAATGGCTATATAGGCTCAAAATCACCCTGGTATCTGTTGGATACCAGGGTGATTTGTTTTGTGCAGTGCGCCGTGACCGTTACTCTTCGGTGGTCTCCGGTTTTTCCTTCCCGTCCTCAAAGCCGTCGAACATGGAGGTGGAGGAAGCATCTCCCACTTCCCTGCCCTGCATGATCGCTTCAAACTGCTCGCCGGTCATAGTCTCCTTTTCCAGAAGGAAGTCCACGACCTTGTGAAGCTTGTCGCTGTTGTCTGTCAGAATCTGCTTGCAGTGGTCGTATGCCTTGTCGATCAGCGCCCTGACCTCGTCGTCGATGGTTCCGGCGACCTTCTCGGAATAGCTCTTGGTGGTCTGGTAGTCCCGACCAATGAACACCTCTCCACCGTCAAGATAAGACACTGTACCCAGCTTCTCGCACATGCCGTAGCGAGCGACCATGTCCTTCGCCAGCTTCGTTGCCCGGTCGATGTCATTGGAAGCGCCCACGGAAATATCCCCGAGGAACAGAGCTTCCGCAACACGTCCGCCCAGCAGCGATACGATCTGCTCATACATTTCGTTGCGGGTCAGGTTAGAAGAATCATCCTTGGGCAGATACCATGTCGCGCCCAAAGACTGCCCCCGGGGAACAATGGTGATCTGACGCACCGGGTCATGAGTTGGCAGGTTGTACATGGCGACGGCATGGCCGGCTTCGTGGACAGCCGTCTCCTTCAAATCCTTCCGGGTCTGAACACGGCTCTTTTTCGCGGGGCCTGCTGTAATCTTCATCAGCGCCTCGTTCATGTCCTCCATGGTCAGCACCGGGCGGTCCGCTCTGGCCGCCAGAATCGCCGCTTCATTGAGAAGATTGCTCAGGTCAGCGCCGGTAAATCCGGCAGTGGAGCGGGCGACGGTTTTCAGATTCACCGAAGCGTCCAGCTTCTTGTCCTTGGCGTGGACTTTCAGAATTTCCTCGCGTCCCTTCACATCCGGCCGTCCCACGTGGATCTGCCGGTCGAAGCGGCCGGGGCGCAGCAGCGCCGGGTCCAGAATGTCCGGCCGGTTGGTTGCCGCCAGAACGATGACGCCCTCCGAACGGGTGAAGCCATCCATTTCCACCAGCAGCTGGTTCAGTGTCTGTTCCTTTTCGTCGTGACCGCCGCCCAGACCGGAGCCGCGCTTGCGGCCGACGGCGTCGATCTCGTCGATGAACACGATGGCAGGGGCGATTTTTCTGGCCTGTTCAAACAAATCCCGGACACGTCCGGCGCCGACGCCCACGTACATTTCCACGAAATCCGAGCCGGAAATGGACAAAAACTGCACGCCCGCCTCTCCCGCGACAGCCCGGGCAAGCAGGGTCTTGCCTGTGCCGGGAGGCCCCACCAACAGAAGGCCGTGGGGAATCCGTGCGCCGATCTCGGTAAATTTTTCGGGATTTTTCAGGAAATCCACGATTTCCTGAAGCTCTTCCTTTTCCTCGTCCGCACCCGCAACGTCGTCGAAGGTCACTTTCCTGTCTCCGGGAACGCCCAGAACCGTCCGGGCTTTGCTGAAGGCGTTCATGGGATTCCCGGCACTGCTCATGCGTCCCATCAGCAGCGCCCAGACAAACAAAATTACCAGGCCGACCACCAGCAGCGGAAGAATCAGGGTATAGGGCGAAAAGCCCTTGTCCGGAACAAAATTGTAGCTTTCCAGCACGCCGGAGGCCGTCTGCTCCGCGAAAGTCTCGTGCATCTCCTGCCGGAAACTCTCCGGGTCGGCCAACGGTGCAGTGATGGTGGTCTGGCCGTTGTAGGGTTTGTTCAGCTGCATCGTAATGGTCTGATCCTGCACCACGAACTGACGCACCTGTTCCTTATTGAACAGCTCAACGATCTTGGAATAGGGCAGGGTGTCCTGACTGGTGGTAAACAGGTTGCTGATCCAGCCTAAAAACGCCACCAGCAGCGCCGCATATACAATGAGTGGGATCCATCTCGTTCTTTTCAATTTGGGGTTACTCCTTATTTTTCATGAGAAAGCTCCGGAAAACCGGATTACTCAAAGATTCCGTAAGCCTCCGGCTTCAGCACGCCGACATAGGGCAGGTTCCGGTAGTGCTCGTTATAGTCAAGGCCGTAGCCCACTACAAAGGCGTTGGGAATGGTAAAGCCGACGTAATCGGGCTTCAGGGTGATGCCGGGACGGCGGCGCTCGGGCTTATCCAGCAGGGTGCAGATTTTCAGGGACGCGGGTTCCCGTGCCATCAGATGACGATAGGTAAAGTCCAGAGAATTGCCGGTGTCGTAAATATCCTCCAGAATCAGCACATGGCGGCCCTTGATGTCCGAGGCGATATCCCGCTTGACTTCCATCTTCCCGGTGGAATTGGTACCGGCATAGGAGGATATCCACATGAAATCCATCTCGCAGTGGGTCTTGATCTCCCGGATCATGTCCGCGTAAAACACCACAACGCCCTTGAGGACGCCTACGATGATGGGATCCTTCCCCGCGTAGTCCGCTGTCAGCTCTTTGCCCAGCTCCGCGATGCGGGTCTTGATCTGTTCCTCGGTCAGCAGAATCTCCTGAATGTCCTTTTCCATAGCTTTTTCTCCCTTATGCTGTGTATTTCATTCTATTTGCACGCTTAATCGTCGCTGCTTTCCGGAATATCCACGTCAAAATGGACAGTCACGGCGGGTAGCTCCCCGGCGGCGCGATCGGCGTGAACGCCAATGGAATATACGCCCAAAACGCCCCGTTCATCACACAATACGGGAATCCGCTCCCGCATGGCTGCGGGGATTTTCCGGTCGATGAACAGCTTTTTCAGGCTTTTGGTTCCGCCGCTCAGGCGGATAGTGTCCCCGCTTTCCCGGGGGCGAAGAGTCAGCGTCCCAACGGGACGAACGGTAAAGGTGTCCGGTGCGTTGACGATTTTATCAGCGGGAACGCAGGTCACGCGGTAGTCTCCGTAAACCGTTTCTCCGGGGCAGGTCAGTGCCACCGGTTCCGGGCGGGGCCTGTGCGCTTGAGCTTCCAGACGGTCATACCGTCTGCTCACTGTCACGCCGCCGGGAAGGTTAACCCGTGCGGAGGGTTTGTCGGAAAACAGCAACCCTTCCGCTGCGGAAATATGGGAATCCTCCGGCTCCCTCACGCCGCTGTCTTTCAAAAATCTCTCGATGCAGCGGCTGCGCTGGGCTTTCGGCATGGCTCTCAGCGTCTGCACACCGGGCAAAGCCGAAAAATCCGACTGTGCGGCGAGGAAATCCTCGTCCTCCCGCAGCCGCAGCGCCATCAGAGAAAGATTCTCCGCCAGGCGGGGATTCTCCGATTTCAGCAGATGCATCACGGTATGGCGGATACGGTTTCGTAAAAAGGCATCGGAAGCGTTGGAGCTGTCCTCCCGGTGGGGAAGCCCCCAGGCGAGCAGAAATTCCTCCACCTCCTGCCGGTTTATCAGCAGCATGGGGCGGATGACATTCCCGCTGACCGGGGCGATGGCGCCCAGCCCTTTCAGGCCGGTGCCGCGGATCATGCGCATGATGACCGTCTCGGCGTTGTCGTCAGCGGTGTGGGCAGTGGCAATTTTCCCGTTCAAGCCCCGAAGAAAGGCATACCGGGCGTCCCGGGCGGCGGCTTCCAGCCCCTTTTTTCCCGGGCGGACCTCCGCCGAGCCGACGTGTAAGGGGATATCATAGCGTCCGCAGAATTCCCGGACAAAGGCTTCATCCCCATCGGATTCTTCCCCACGGAGATGGTGGTTAAAATGCGCGGCTTCCAGACGGATGCCCAGCTTGTCCCTCAGCAGATACATGGCGAACAGGAGCGCCACAGAATCCGCCCCGCCGGAGACGGCGCAGACGACCGTATCCCCCGGCATGATCATATCATACTGCCGGATCATCCGCAAGAGCTTATTCCGCATGTTTCCACTCCCGGTCGGCAAAGGTCTGGTACTGGCCGATCCACTGCATCTTCACCGCGCCGGTCTCGCCGTGACGGTTCTTGGCGACGATGCACTCCGCCACGCCCTTGTCCTCGGTGTTTTCGTGATAATATTCGTCCCGGTACAGGAACATCACCGAGTCGGCGTCCTGCTCGATGGCGCCGGATTCCCGGAGGTCGGACAGAATCGGCCGCTTGTCGGTGCGGCTCTCCACCGCACGGGACAGCTGGCTCAGGCAGATCACCGGCACGTCCAGCTCCTTCGCCATGATTTTCAGGGAGCGGGAAATTTCGCCCACCACGGTAACACGGTTGTCGCTGTTCTTTCCGTACCCGGAACCCTGCATCAGCTGTAAGTAGTCAATGATGACCAGCCCCAGATTGTCTAAGCGGCGGCACTTGGCGTTGATGTCCGCCACGGTGACGGAGGGGTTATCGTCAATACGGATGTCCGTCTGGCTCAGGGCGGCGGAGGCCATGCACAGCTTGCTCCACTCGTCCTCGCTGAGCTTGCCCGTGGCCAGCTTTTGCAGCTCCACGAAGCCCTCGCTGGCCAGCAGACGCATAGCCAGCTGCTCCCGGGACATTTCCAGATTGAAAATGGCAACGGTTTTCTTGTACTTTTTCGCCACGTTGACGCCGATATTCAGCGCAAAGGCGGACTTACCCATGGCAGGCCGGGCGGCGATAAGCAGAAGGTCGGACTTGTTCAGTCCGTTGATCCGGGTGTCTAAGTCCCGCAGGCCGGTGGACAGGCCGGGAATCAGGGAATCCGACTGGCTCAGCTCTGTCAGGCGGTCAAACACCTTGTGCAGCGTCGTGCCGATGTGCTCCAGAGAGTCGCCCCGCTCGCCCTTGCGCAGGGCGTAAATTTTCTTTTCCGCAGATTCCAGCATCTCGGCGGGCGTACCCACCTCTTCCGACACCATCTGCTGAATGTCCGTCGCGGCCTGATTCAGTCCCCGAAGCATGGACTTTTCCTGCACAATGGCCGCATAGCGCGCCACATTGGCGGCGGTGGGGGTGATCTCCATCAACTGGAGGATGTAATCCCGGGAATTGTCGTGGTAGTAGCCCAGCTCCTTCAGCTTGTCCAGCACCGTGACCGGGTCAATGGTCTGGGAGAAGTTGAACATGGTATAGATGGCTTCATATATTTCCCGGTTCTGCTGCAGGTAAAAATCCTCCGGCTTCACAATGCCCACCACATCCGTAATGCAACGGCTGTCGATGAGAATGGAACCCAGAACCGCCTGCTCCGCCTCCAGCGACTGGGGCTGCTGCCGGGACAGAAGTTCTTCATCCATGGCAAGTTCTCCTTTCTCTATAGAATATGGTGTTGTGGAATCTTATGCTTCGACGATCTTCACCGTCAGCGGCGCGGAAATCTCATAGCCCAGCTTGCAGGTGACGGTGTACGTACCCACGTTCTTGATGGGTTCCGCAATGGTGATTTTCCGCTTGTCCAGCTTGATGCCGGTCTTCGCCAGTGCGTCGGCGATTTCCTGATTGGTCACGGAGCCGAACAGACGTCCCGCGCCGCCGCCCTTGGCGGCCACGGTGACGGTCATCTCCCGCAGTTTTCCGGCGGTCTCCATGGCCTCGGCCTTTTCCCGGGCAATACGCTCCTGATTGGCCTTGTCGTTCATGCGCATGGTGTTCACGGCGTCAGGAGTCGCCTCGGTCGCCAGCTTCCGGGGCAGCATATAGTTCCGGGCGTAGCCGTCGGAAACCTCGATCATCTGTCCCTTTTTGCCCTTTCCTTTTACATCTTGCAGCAGAATTACTTTCATTGTAACAGTCTCCTTAATCGGTATGATATGTACGCCAAACAGCCGTTAAAACGGCGTTTGGCCTGGTTTATTCTTCGTAGAACTTATCAATGGACGCCACCAGCTCGTCCAGCGCTTCCTTGACGGTGGTGTCCTTCATCTGCGCGCCGGCTGTAGCGGTGTTGCCGCCGCCGCCCAGCGGCTCCAGAATCATCTGGACGTTGGCGCTGCCAATGCTTCGGGCGGAAATGATGACCTGCTCCCCGTCCGGATAGAGGACGAAGGACGCGGTAATGCCGGAAATATTTAATAGCTCGTCCGCCGCCTGCGCCGCCAGCACCCGGGTCGTGGGGGTGTTCAGCGCCGCAATGGCGATCTCCTGCCGGTACAGGCGGGAGGATTTGATGATCTGATACTTCGCCATGGTATCCTGGAAGTCGTTCTGCATCAGTTTCTTGACCTCCGTTGTGTCCGCGCCCAGACGGCGCAGGACGGCTGCGGCCTCAAAGGTACGCTCGCCGGTACGGACGTTGAAGAACTTGGTGTCCAGACAGATACCCGCCATCAGGCTTTCCGCTTCGATGGGCAGCACGTCCTTCTTCTCCACGGCGTACATAAGCACCTCCGTCACCAGCTCCGCCGCCGAGGAGGCGTAAGGCTCGTGAAGGTTGACCACCACGGGGTTGATATAATCCGCCGCCCGGCGGTGATGGTCTACCACACAGACCTTGGAGATGGCTTCAAGCAGCGGTCTGCACTCCACCTGATCCGGCCGGTTGGTGTCCACCACCACGAGGATGCTCCGGTTGTCCGCCATCAGCAGAGCGTCCTGGCCGGACACGAACACGTCCCGGTATTCGGGAACCGCCTGAATTTCCTCGATCAGCTTTCCGGCGGCATTGTTTTCCAAGTCAATGACAATATTGGCCTTCTTCCCCCGCTTACGGCACAGGCAGCTGATGCCCATGGCCGCGCCCACGGCGTCCAAGTCGGCGTTCTTGTGTCCCATGATGAACACCCGTCCGCTCTGGCCGATCAGCTCCATCAGGGAATTGGCCGTCACACGGGAACGTACCTTGCTGCGGTAATCCGCTTCCCGGTTCCGCCCGCCGTAGAAATTGAAGTTGACCCGATCCTTGATGACCGCCTGATCGCCGCCGCGGCTCAGTGCCATCTCGATGCCCAGCGCGGCAAAATCGTAGCTTTCCTCGAAGCTCTCGCCGTCCACGCCCAGACCGATGGAAATGGAGGCGGGCAGGCCGGAGGAATTGACAATCTCGTGAATGTCCTCCAGCAGGGAGAACTTATTTTCCTTCGCCCGTTCTAAGTCCCGCTTCTCGAAAATGAACAGGAAGCGGTTGCGCTCCAACCGGCGAAGCAATCCGCTGTAGCCCTCCGTCCACCGGGTGATGGTTTCGTTCAGTTTGGCGTTCATGGAGGAAATGGCGCTTTCCGTCAGGTTTTTGGTCAGTTCCTCGTAATTATCAATGAGAATGATGGCAACCACAGGCCGGGAGCGGATATACTCGTCCCGCACCTGATACAGCTCCGTCAGGTCGGAAAAATACAGCACGCCCAGCATGGTGCCCCGGTTGTCCTCCGCCCGGATGGTGGTGCCGTATACCCGGTAGCGGCGGTTGCCCAGAACTGCGTCGTGGGGGCTTTCCGTTTTTCCGGCGGTGAGCCAGTCCAGGGTGAAGTCCGGCAGCACCTCTTCCAGCCGCAGCTGGGTCATGGTGTCGGCGTACCCCGTCAGCTCGCTGAAACGATGGTTGCCCCAGACGATGTCCCCGTCCCCCAGACGAACCATCACCGCAGGCAGGGGCGCTTCCCCGCCGCTGGAAGCTTCCAGCGTGTTGGAGGCCGACTGGATATACTGCTGAATTTTCCGCTCCCGGCGTGTCCTGTCCAGAACGTACAATAGGAACGTGACCACCGTCACCGTCATTTCTCCGGCAGCCAGCCAGTAATGCCCCACCAGCAGCGCCGCGGCGCAGAAAGCAGCCATCACGAAAAAGTATGCACCCATCCCGGGTCTGAGCAGTCTTCCCAGCTTTCGATTCACTGCCAAACGTCCTCCTTCCGGCTGCGACCAGCCACAGATATCCATACTATACCCGATATTATAGCAAATCCAGCCAAAAGGTGCAACTCTTTTTCCGTCAAATCCGTAAAAAAGACCGCAAAAAAATTGTATACTTTTTCCCGGAATTGTGTTATACTATATGTGCCAGCGCCGGGGACGGGCTTTACCCGGGCATTTGGGAGACGCGGACGCGCTTCCCACAAAGACAAGAGGAAAAACATTGCAGGCGTTTTCTTGGGAGAAGGCGATTCGGGGCCGGATTCTGAGGGAAGCGGCTGCCTGCTTGTTGTGCTTTAAAGGCATTTTCATGTACATTTTGAAAGGAGTTATTGATTCATTTGGCAGAAAAACTGAAAATTATCCCTCTGGGCGGCCTTGACGAGATCGGCAAGAACTGTACCGTCCTGGAGTACGGAAAAGATATGATCGTGATCGACTGCGGCGTGGGCTTCCCGGAGGAAGACATGTACGGCGTCGATCTGGTCATCCCCGATTTTACCTATCTTGTGGCCAACCAGAAAAAGCTGCGGGGCATGTTCATCACCCACGGCCACGAAGACCACATCGGTTCCATCCCCTACGCCATGCGGGACGTGAACTGCCCCATCCATGGCACCTCCATGACCTGCGGTCTTATTAAGCTGAAGCTGGAAGAGCACCGGCTGGCAGACAAGGTCAAGCTCGTCACCCACAAGCCCGGTGACGTAGTGAAGGCCGGATGCTTCACCGTGGAGTTCATCCACGTGAACCACTCCATCCCCGACGCGGTAGCCTTCGCCATCCGCACCCCCGTGGGTACAGTGGTATTCACCGGCGACTTCAAGATCGACCCCACTTCCCACGACGGCATGATGGATCTGGCGCGGCTGGGCGAGCTGGGAAATCAGGGCGTGCTGGCGATGCTGGCGGACTCCACCAACGTGGAGCGGCAGGGCTACACCCCCAGCGAAAACGTGGTCGCCGACAGCCTTGACCGGCAGTTCCGCAACTGCGACCAGCGGATCATCGTCACCACCTTCGCCTCCAACATGCACCGCATCCAGTCCATTCTCTCCACCGCCCAGCGCTACGGCCGCAAGGTGGCCGTCTCCGGCCGGAGCATGGAGAATATGCTGAAGGTTGCGCAGGAGCTGGGCTATCTGAAGGTGAAGCCGGGAACTATCGTGGACTTAGCTTCCATCAAGAGCCTGCCCAAGAATAAGATTGTCATTGTCTCCACCGGCTCTCAGGGTGAGAATATGTCCGCCCTGTACCGGATGGCGTTCAGCACCCACAAGCAGGTGGACATCACTGCCGGCGACCGGATCATTATTTCCGCTTCCGCCATTCCCGGCAACGAAAAGTCCATCAGCAACATCATCAACGAGCTGTACCGCAAGGGTGCGGACGTGGTGTATGAAAAGAGCGAGGGGCTTCACGTCTCCGGCCACGCCTGTCAGGAGGAGCTGAAAATCGTCCACGGACTGGTAAAGCCCAAATTCTTCATCCCCGTCCACGGCGAGCAGCGGCATTTGCAGCTCCACGCCAAGCTGGCGCAGTCCATGGGCATGAATCCCCGGAACATTCACATCGGCGAGATCGGCACCGTCTTCGAGTTCACCGGCAAGACCTGCAAGGTCAACGGCACCGTCCCCGCCGGGCGTGTGTTCGTGGACGGCAGCGGCGTGGGCGACGTGGGTAGCGTGGTGCTGCGGGACCGCAAGCATCTTGCGGAGGACGGCATGATCGTGGTGTGCGTGAACCTGAGCAGCGAGGACGGCAGCATCATCACCGGCCCGGACATCATCACCCGGGGCTTCATCTACGTCAAGGAGTCCGAAGACCTGATGGACGAATTGAAGGAGGTCGCCATGGAGGCCATCGACCGCTGCCAGCGCAAGCGGGTGCGGGACTGGTCGGCCATCAAGTCCGCCATCAAGAACGACCTGAGCGGCTACCTCTATAAGACCACCAAGCGCAATCCCATGATCCTGCCCGTGATCATGGAAATCTGATAAAATCATAAATGCAGAATGAATGCACCTTCAGGGCGATTTCTCGCCCCGGAGTGCTTCATTCTGCATTTGCGTAGGGTGTATCTGAAAACTGGCGAAATGACCAGCAGCGAGGGATTTTTGTCCTGGGCAAGCCATTTTTCCGCAGGAATACTTGCTGTATTTCAAGGGAAAATGGCGCAGCACTGGGCAAAAAGGCCCGCTGATTGGGCGTTTTGACAGTTTTCAGATACACCCTATATTCAGGAGAACGCCTATGCGCTATTATTTTGCCCCCATGGAGGGGCTGACGGACAGCGTTTACCGCCGTCTTCACAACAAGTATTTCCCCGGGGTTGACCGATATTATATGCCCTTCTTCTCCCCCACCGTCCACCGCCAGCTTACCCAGCGGGAAAGCCGGGAATTGCCGGAGGCGGACAGTGTGAGCTTTGCCGCCGTCCCTCAGGTGCTGACCAAAGTGCCGGAGGATTTTCTCTGGGCGGCGGAGGTCATCCGCAACCGGGGCTATGACGAGGTCAACCTCAATCTGGGCTGCCCCTCCGGGACGGTCACCGCCAAGGGCAAGGGCGCGGGGATGCTGACAGACCCGGAAGCCCTCGATCGGTTTCTGGACGACGTGTTTTCCAAGTGTCCCATTGCCATCTCCGTAAAGACCCGGCTGGGAATGCACACGCCGGAGGAATTCCCGGTGCTGCTGGACATCTTCAACCGCTACCCCATCCGGGAGCTGACCGTCCACCCAAGGGTGCGCCAGGAATTCTACAGAAGCCCCATTCATTTCGACTGGTTCGACTACGCCGTGGAAAACAGCAAAAACCGACTCTGCTACAACGGAAATCTGTGTACGCCCGCCCAAATCCGGGAATTTGAGAAAAAATACCCTCAGATCAATTCCGTAATGATCGGCCGGGGTCTGATCGGCGACCCCGGAATGCTCACCCCCGGCGGCACCACCGCGGCGGCGCTGGAAGCATTCTTCAGCGAGCTGCTGGAGGTCTACACCCGGGATTTTGGCGGTGCCCGGAACGCCATGTTCCGTCTGAAAGAGAACTGGTTCTACCTCCTGCGCCGTTTTGAGGGCAGCGAAAAGCTGGGAAAGCAGCTGCGGAAAACCACGGATGTGAATGTATACAAATCCATCACATCGGAAATATTCCACACGCTCCCTCTGGCAAAAGACCTTCGGGCGGATTGGTGATTTTCCTAGGGTCTATCTGAAATCCGGAAATATGACCAACAGCGAGGGATTTTTCGCCTGATGAAGCCATTTTTCCGCAGGAATACTTTGTGTATTGCAAGGAAAAATGGCGTACAGCAGGCGGAAAAGACCCGCTGTTTGGGCATGTTGACGGTTTTCAGATAGACCCTAATAGCACAAACCGGCATCCCACAGAAAGTGGGATGCCGGTTTTGTTTTTATCTGCCTTTACTGCTGAATCAGGTCCCCTGCCATTGCGAACAGAGTATCCGGATTCAGAATGTTCTGATCCAGGAGGCTGTAGCAAATGCCGTCCTCCGTCCAGCACAGGAATGCAATGTCTTTTTCCTCCATCGCATCGGCGCCATAGGAAACATAGTTGCCCGGCTGCTTTGCCCACGCCTGCTCCGCTTCGCTGAGCTTGTAGCCTTCCGGTACGAACTTATAGTGATCCAGATAGTATCTTGCCGCGATCGTATCGACCGTTCTGCTGATGGACGGAATGCTCTCGGTTTCGGAAACCTCCTTCATGTCCGCTCTTATGAGGAGCGTCAGCTCCTGACCCTGGGGATTCTCATAGGAAACGCTGAGCTGCCGGTATGTAAGAACCTTTTCGTCCCTAGCGTCCTTGCCGATCGTCTGACCGACGTCCACGCCCTGGAATCGGAAGCCGTTTTCAAATTCCTCCGGCACCGAAACCTCCAAGCCGACCTGAGCGATTGCCCGATCTACATCCGAGTAGCTTTCATAGTGCTTTGTTTTTCCGGATTCCAGCTTGTGAATGGGAAGCATCTCTGCGGCGTAGGCCGTAATGGAAAGAACACCGATCAATGCTGCCGCAAGTAAAATGCGGAACGCTCTTTTTTGGGTTTTCATGGGTTTAATCTCCTTACTTTCAGTTTCAATCACTTTGTACGGAGTGTCGGCTTCCATGAGATACGCATCATCTACATAGTTCAGTGCCCGGTTTAAGTCTGTTGCCTTCATATGCATATTCCTTCCTTTTCAAGACTGTATTTCAGCTGTCTCCGCATTTTTTCCAGCCGGTATTTTATCTGACGGACAGAGCATTCATATTTTTGCGCCAGCTGGGGTGCCGTCATGGCATAATAATACCGGGACAGGAACAGCTTACGGTCATCGGGGTTCAATGTGCCAAGGAAACGATTCAGCTGTTTTCCAAGCTCCTTTGCCTCCAGCGTCTCATCCATGTCCCTGCCGGTGTCCGGAATACATTCCTCCAGTTCCGACAGAAGCACATCTGCATTCCCGCACCGCTTTTCCGCAGTCAGGTACTCGACCCTTTTGAAGCTGAGATTCCGGGCAACCCGGGACAGATAGTATTTCAGTACCGGCGGGCACTTGGGGGGAATGGAGTTCCAGGCCGCAAGATACACATCGTTCACGACCTCCTCCACATCCTGGAAATCGGGAAGAACATTGTGTGCAATGGTTCTCAGGTAGCTTCCGTATTTCCTGGATGTTTCCGAAATTGCCTCCTCTGACCTGGAAAAGAACAGCTCAACGATCTGCGTATCTTCCAAGTGATTCACTCCTTTGTCTGTAAGGACCTTACGCCTATATAATACGGAACGCGAATCCGGTGGACAATCTTTTTTTAAAAAGTCAGAAGCGGCGTGACAAAGGTCACGCCGCTTCATTTAGGCAATTTTTATCAGGCTCCCAGATTTACATAGCCCAGCTTGATGGCGCTGTAATCGACCTCCATGGGGTGATCCTCCGCCAGTTTCTTGATGAACGCATTCGTCTTTTCGTTGACCCAGCCGGATTTTGCGTAGGTCTCCCAGATGGGGGTGCTGCTGACGAAGTACATCACATGGTAGCCGTAGGTGGTCTTCACCAGACCGTAGTCACCGGCGGCGCGGGTTTCGTCAAAGCACCAATCTTCAAAGGGTTCCACCATCTGACCCTTCGCGACGTTCTCGTACAGGCCGCCATTGGTGCTGGAGCCGGGATCCTCGGACTTTTCCTCCGCCAGAGCCGCGAAGGAATCCTCGGTGGCGTCGCCTGCCAGCCACTCGTCCAGAATCTCCTGCGCCTTCTTTTCGCAGGCCGCCCATTCCTCGTCGGAATAGGTGGTGGTGCCGTCATCTCCGGTGGTGCCGCCCTCGGGCATGACCAGAATGTGGCGGACGCTCACGTAGGTTCCGTCCTTGGTGACGCCGTTACCGGTGAAGTAGCTTTCATTCTCGGTGTAGTAGGCTTCCAGATCCTCCTGGGTGGGCACCAGCTTTTCCGTCTCGGCGGTATAGTAGGGCTTTCCCTGGTAATAAAGCTCCTGGAAACCGGCAAATTCCTCCAGCCCCGCGCCGGGACCCACATTCTTCGAAAGCAGCTCTTCAATGCCGGAAAGGCCGTAGTTTGCGGCAGTCTCCTCCAGAGAAGCCTCCAGACCGTCCAGATACTCCCGATCTTCCGCGGGCATTTCCATACCGGCGTTCTTCGCTTCCAGCGCAAGGGACTGGTACATCTGCCAGTAATTCAGGGCTTCGCCCAGGAAGAACTGCTGCCATGTCAGGCTGCTGTCCTCGCTGCATGTCTGGGTGTCCAGCGGCTGGGAATAGTCCAGCAGGCCCTGATACATCAGGCTGTAGCCATAGTTGGAGCTGAGGATACTTTGAACAACGTTCCAATAGTACACCTGCAGCTTGCCATTGGTCAGCTGCTCGTCACCCATGGTAGCTACAACGGTGTCCTTCGCAGCGGCGGCTTCCTCGTCCGTGACGGTGTAGGTTCCCTTGCAGGTCACGTCGTTGGGATTGCCGTCGGCGGGGACTGTAGCAGGTACCTGCGTCTCCGTCGCGGCGGTTTCGGCGGCGACGGTCGGTTCGGTAGTTTCGGCGGGGGTCTTCCCGCCCTTCACACCGCCGATGACCAGCGCCGCCAGCGCGGCGATCAGGACGACCACGGCAGCAACAGCGGCGACGATCTTCCAGGGGGCGGTTTTGGGCGCTTCCGGAGTCTCGGCGGGCGTTTCCTCCGTCGCTTCTTCTGCGGCGGGTTGCTCCGCCGTATCGGCGGCTTCCTCCTCGACAGGCGTTTCCGTTCCGGTCTGCTCGGCAGCAGCTTCTTCCGGGGCAGCGGTTTCTTCGGTGACTTCCTCTGCGGGCGTTACCGTTTCGGTTTCCGGGGCATTGTCCTTCCCGCAGTGGGGGCAGACAGTGCTTCCCTCTGTCAGTTCTTCCTGACAAAACTTACATTTTTCCATGAAATATCCTCTTTCTCCATTCAGAGTTTCCGTATACACGGGCAATTATACCCGCTTAGTTTACCACGCACATGCCCGGAATGCAAGCGGAACACAAAATATTTACAAATCCCTGCCGGCCGGATGCGGCAAATCTCATTTCCCCGCGACTGGCACTTGCAAAAGGGCGGAAAAAATGATATGATTTCATATTGAGATAGTATCTGGAGGATTTCCTACATGAACACCAAAACCACCGTCATTTCTCAGGCCGAACTGGACGCCCAGTTCGCCTGCTGTGATAAGATCGCCGCCTACTGGCAGACAAAGGGACGCACCCCCACCGCCTACGTAGAGACCTATGGCTGCCAGCAGAACGAGGCCGATTCCGAAAAGCTGCGGGGCTTCCTCGCCCAGTGCGGCTACGCCATCGTCGGCAGCGCCGAGGGCGCGGATGTGGTCATCATGAACACCTGCGCCATCCGGGAACACGCCGAGCAACGGGTTTTCGGCAATCTGGGCGCGCTGACTCACACCAAGCGCCGCCACCCGGAGCAGAAAATTTTTCTGTGCGGCTGCATGGCGGGAGAGACCAAGGTCTCCGACCGCGTCAAGCACAGCTACCCCCACGTGGACGGCGTGTTTTCCACCCACCATCTGTGGCAGTTTCCGCAAATCCTGTGGAACGTCCTCAGCGGGAAAAAGCGGCAGTTCTTTATTGAAGACGAACCCGGCTCCATCGCCGAGGGCATTCCCCAGGTGCGGGATTCCAAGCTGAAAGCATGGGTATCCATCATGTACGGCTGCAACAATTTCTGCACCTACTGCATTGTCCCCTACGTCCGTGGGCGGGAGCGCAGCCGTCAGCCGGAGGACATTCTCGCCGAGTGCCGGGCGCTGATTGAGGGCGGCACGAAGGAAATCACCCTTCTTGGGCAGAACGTCAACTCCTATGGCAAGGATTTGAGCTGCGGCATGGATTTTGCCGACCTGCTGGCCGCCATTGCCCAGATTCCGGGGGATTTTCTCATCCGCTTCATGACAAGCCATCCTCGTGATGCCAGCGAGAAGCTCTTCGACACCATGGCGCGCTATCCCAAAATCGCGAAGCAGCTGCATCTCCCCTTCCAGTCCGGCTCCTCCCGTGTGCTGAAGGCCATGAACCGCCACTATGACCGGGAGACCTATCTGCAAAAGGTGAACTACGCCAAAAAGGTCATGCCCGATCTGGTGCTGACCAGCGACGTTATTGTTGGCTTCCCCGGAGAAACCGAGGAGGAATTTGAAGAAACCATCAGCCTGATTCAGTCCGTGCATTACGACAGTCTGTTCACCTTCATCTTCTCCCCCCGCCCCGGCACTCCCGCCGCGAAAATGGACGATCCCACCCCGAAGGAAGAGAAAAACCGCCGCTTCGACCGGCTCTGCGCGGTGCAGAACGCCATTTCCGAGGAAATCCACAATTCCTACATCGGCAAAACCCTCCGCTGTCTTGTGGACGGCAAAGACAAAGACCTTCTCACCGCCCGCACCGAGGGCGGACGCTTGGTGCGCTTCCCCGGCTGTGACGACATGATCGGCACCTATCAGGACATCACCATCACCGCCGCCACCACATGGAGCCTGAGCGGAAAAGCGGCGGATATCTGCTGAATTTTTGTACAAACATAGAACAGGACGGAATCAACATATGGCACAGGCAACGAATGAACTGACCCCCATGCGGCGGCAATATCAGCAGCTCAAGGACCAGCACAAGGACTGCATCCTGATGTTCCGGCTGGGCGACTTTTACGAGATGTTTGACGAGGACGCCAAACTGACGGCCCGGGAGCTGGATCTCACCCTGACCACCCGTGACCGGGGCAAGCCCAAGGAGGAACAGACGCCCATGTGCGGCGTCCCCTACCACAGCGTGGACTCCTACATCGCCCGGTTGGTGCAGAAGGGCTACAAGGTCGCCATCTGCGAGCAGATGGAAGACCCGGCCACCGCCAAGGGACTGGTGCAGCGGGACATCACCCGCATCATCACCCCCGGCACCGTCACCGAAAGCTGTATGCTGGACGAGAACAAAAACAACTACATCGGCTGCATTTACGGCGAAAGCGGAAAATTTGGCCTTGCCTTCTGCGATGTTTCCACCGGTGCGTTCTTCACCACGGTGTGCTCCGACGCCCAGAACGTGGCCTCTGAGCTTGGTCGTTTCGCCCCCAGCGAAATCCTCCGCTACGGTGCCAATGTGGACTGCGAGGTCATTGACGACGCTGTTTTCCGCCGCCTGAATTGCTGTGTCAGCGAGGGAAAGCAGGAGCTGTTCGCTCTGGAAAGTGCGGAAGCACTGCTGGAAAATCACTTCCATGCCACCCTTTCCCAAATGGGCATTGCGGGAATGCCCGCCGCCGTCATTGCCAGCGGCGCACTGCTGCAAACCCTGCTGACCCTGCAAAGAAACGACCTTGCCCACATCCGGGAGCTGCAATATTACACCACAGGTCGGTTCATGGAGCTGGACCTGGACGCCCGGCGGAATCTGGAGCTGACGGAGACCATGCGTTCCAAGGAAAAGCGGGGAACCCTTCTGTGGGTACTGGACAAGACCCACACCGCCATGGGCGGGCGGATGCTCCGCTCATGGCTGGAAAAGCCCCTGCTTGACCCGGTGGAGATCACCCGCCGCCACGGCGCGGTGGAGGAGCTGACGGACAACGTCATCGTCCGGGGCGAGCTGGAAGAGGCTCTGCGGGACGTCACCGATCTGGAACGGGTACAGACCCGCATCGTCACCGGCACCGTCAATTGCCGGGATTTGCTGGGACTTGCCCGGGGCTTCCGTGCGCTGCCCGACGTAAAGGCGCAGCTGCAAAAATGCGATTCTCCCCTGCTCAAGAAGCTGGAAGCGGCCATCGACCCTCTGACGGACTGCGCCGACCGCATTGAAAACACCCTGGTGGACGATCCTCCCCTGACCATCCGGGAGGGCGGCATCATCCGCAAGGGCGCCAGCGAGGAAGCCGACCGTCTGCGGGACATTATGGAGGGCGGCAGCGGCACCATTGCCGCCATTGAAGCGTCAGAACGGGAAAAAACCGGCATCCGCACCCTGAAAGTGGGCTTCAACCGTGTATTCGGTTATTATATTGAGGTATCCAAGTCCTTTATCGATCAGGTGCCCGCAAATTATATCCGCAAGCAGACCCTCGCCAACTGCGAGCGCTACATCACCCAGGAGCTGAAAGAGCTGGAAAATCAGGTGCTCACCGCCAAAGACCGGCTCACCGCGCTGGAATACCAGATCTTCACCCAGCTTCGGGAATACCTTGCCAAGCAGGCCGCCCGGGTGCAGCAGACCGCTGCCGCCGTGGCCGCCGCGGACACGCTGTGCAGTCTCGCCGCCGTGGCGGTGCAGCGGGGCTACTGCCGCCCGGAGATCACCCTTGGGCGGGAAATTACCATTGAAAACGGCCGCCATCCCGTGGTGGAGGCCATGCTGAAGGACTCCCTGTTCGTCCCCAACGACACCCACTTGGGTGCTGAGGACAATCAGGTGTCCATCATCACCGGCCCCAACATGGCGGGCAAATCCACCTATATGCGTCAGGTGGCGCTGATCGTGCTCATGGCGCAGATGGGTTCCTTCGTCCCCGCCCGCAGCGCGAAAATCGGGCTGGTCGATCGGGTGTTTACCCGCATCGGCGCCAGCGACGATCTGGCTTCCGGTCAATCCACCTTCATGGTGGAGATGGCGGAGGTCGCCACCATTCTGAAATACGCCACCTCCCGCAGTCTGCTGATTCTGGACGAAATCGGCCGGGGCACCTCCACCTATGACGGCATGGCCATCGCCCGCGCCGTTCTGGAATACGCCGCCAATCCCAAGCGTCTGGGTGCAAAAACCCTGTTTGCCACCCACTATCACGAGCTTTCCACGCTGGAAGACAAGCTGCCCAATGTGAAAAATTACAACATTGCGGTAAAAAAGCGGGGAGAACAAATGATTTTCCTGCGGAAGATCGTCCCCGGCGCAACGGACGACAGCTACGGCATCGAGGTCGCCAAACTGGCGGGCATCCCCGCCCCGGTCATCACCCGCGCAAGGGAAATTCTCGCCGAGCTGGAAAGTGAGGGCGTCGTGTCCGCGCCCGCGGCGGCAAAGGAGCCGGAAGATCAGGTCAGCATGATGGATCTGACCTCCCAGCAGGTGGTTGCCGCTCTCAGCGCCATTTCCGTGGAGACCCTGACCCCCATTGAAGCCATGAACGAGCTGTATAAACTGAAGAAAATGTTGGATTGAGCTATGAAACGAAATCGCAGTCTCTCCGCCTGTCCCACCGCGCAGGAATCCGTCGCCGGCGGCGTCTACTTTATTTTCCAGCTGGTGCTGCTGCCCTCCATTCTCCGGTGGGTCAACGCCCAGCTTTCCCAGCCGCTGACCGAAACGGAGCTGAACTTTACCTACTACCTTATCAATTTTCTGGCGACAATTCTGATTTATCACGAATTCTTAGGACGCAGCGCCCGGCAGGCGACCCAGCACCTAGCGTACTTCTGTCAGGCGGTCGTTCTGGGGCTTGCCGCCTACTACGCCTGCAATTTTCTGACCCTGCGGCTGATAAGGCTGCTGGTTCCCGGCTTTACCAACTACAATGACGCCGTTATCTCCGCCATGAGCCGGAGCGGACGCTATCTTATGGTCGTCAGTACCGTGATTCTGGTTCCGCCTGCCGAGGAATGCGTCTTCCGGGGGCTGATCTTCCGCAATCTCTACGGAAAATCCCGGTGGGTAGCCTACGTTGTCTCTATTCTCGCCTTTGCCGCCATCCATGTTCTGGGCTTCATCGGAAAATACTCCGCGCTGGAGCTGGTCATGGCGGTGCTGCAATACCTCCCGGCGGGACTTTCCCTCGCCTGGGCGTATACCAAAAGCGACACCATTTTCGCGCCGATTATCATCCATGCCTGTATCAATCTGGTCGCCATCGGCGGCCTGAGGTGAATCTATTATGCCGAAAATCATTCAGTTATCCCCCCATATCGCCAATCTGATCGCCGCCGGTGAGGTGGTGGAGCGCCCCGCGTCCGTGGTCAAGGAGCTTCTGGAAAACGCGGTGGACGCGGGCGCGTCCAAAGTCACCGTGGAGATTCGGGACGGCGGCATGACCTTCCTCCGGGTCACGGACAACGGCTGCGGCATGTCCCCCGAGGACGCCCGGACGGCCTTTCTCCGCCACGCCACATCCAAGCTCCGCTGCGCCGAGGACCTTGCCGCCATCGGCACCATGGGCTTCCGGGGCGAGGCATTGGCCGCTATCGCCTCCGTCAGCCGCATCGATCTTCTGACCAAAACGGCGGGCAGCATGTCCGGCACGTCATTAAAGCTGGAAGCGGGAAAAATTCTGGAAGAAACCGAGATCGGCTGTCCCGAAGGGACGACCATCATCGTCCGCGACCTCTTTTTCAACACCCCCGCCCGGATGAAATTCATGAAATCCGACACCGTGGAGGGCAGCCGTGTGACCGCCGCCGTGCAGATGCAGGCGCTGGCCCACCCGGAGGTAGCCATCCAGTTCCTCCGGGACGGCAAGCAGGTACTTTCCACCCCGGGAAACGGCGGATTGCAGGCGGCGGTCTACTGCGTCTATGGCCGGGACTTTGCCCGGATGGTGAAGGTGGACAGCCGCTGGGAATCCTACACCCTGACCGGCTACGTCTCCAAGCCCACCGATGCCCGCCCCAGCCGGGGTCTGCAAACCTTTTTCGTCAACGACCGCCCCGTAAAATCCAAGCTGCTGGTTTCCGCTTTGGAGGAAGCCTACCGCAACCAGATCATGGTAGGAAAATTCCCTGCCTGCGTGCTGCATCTGACTCTGCCGCCCAACGCCGTGGACGTAAATGTCCACCCGGCGAAGACGGAGGTGAAATTTCTGTCGGAAAAAGCGGTATTTGACTGCGTTCACTACGGCGTATTGGGAGCGCTGAACACCCAGACCGACCGCCCCGAAATCCGGTTCCGGACGCCCGCCGGGGAGTCCGCCGCACCGGTCACGCCCGATGCCCCCGCTAAGGTGTCCACCCCGCCCCAGATGCCGCCCCGTCCGGAAAATCCCGCTCCCAAAGGCACCTTTTTTCGCACCATGACGCCTCAGGAGTATAAAACCTTCTCCACCGCGTTAAAGGACGCGCCCCAGCCGAAGCAAACTGCGGCGGCGGCAACGGCGGCAAAAATTGAGCGTCCCGTCAATATGCCCCTGCGGGAGTTCGTGATGCTTCCTCAGGTTCAGGCGAGCCAGACCCCACCCAAAGTGGAAAAAGTTGCGCCTGTACCCCCCGCTCCCCCCAAGAAAGAAGAACCGAAGCCGGAAGAAATGGAGCAGACCCAGCTGCCCATGCCCGCCGAGATCCAGTGGCGGATGGTGGGCGAGCTTTACAACACCTATATTATTGTGGAGCAGGGAGACGATGCTTTTCTCATTGACAAGCACGCCGCCCACGAGCGCATTCTCTTTGAAAAGCTGAAAGCCCACCCCGAAAAAATCAGCGCCCAGAGTCTGCTGTCCCCCATCCCCGTGCGCTTAAGTCCCGCCGCGGCCGGAGAGCTTCTCGCCAATGCGGACATGCTGGACGAATTGGGCTTTGCGGTGGAGGAATTCGGCGAAAACACCGTGCTTCTGCGGCAGATACCCATGGATCTAAGCCCGGATGACGCCGCCGAAGCTGTGGAAAGCCTCTCCGCCGACCTTTTGTCCGGCCGCCGGGAAAGCAAGGACACCGTCCGGGACGAGCTGCTCCACACGGTGGCCTGCAAGGCCGCCATCAAGGCCGGGTGGGTCAATGATGAGCAGGAGCTTCTCGCCGTGGCCAAAGAGGTCATGAGCCGGGAAGACCTGAAATACTGCCCCCATGGCCGTCCCATCTGCGTTTCTTTGAGCAAAAAGCAGCTGGAAAAGCAGTTCAAGCGGACGTAACGCCGCCCTGTCTGGAGATTTCTATGAACAACATCATCTGCATCGCCGGGCCGACGGCATCTGGAAAAACCGCGCTGGCCGCAACACTGGCGAAGGAACTGAATGGTGAAGTGGTGTCCTGCGACTCCATGCAGGTGTATAAGCGCATGGACATCGGCACCGCGAAGCCCACCTTGGAGGAAATGCAGGGAATCCCCCACCACATGATCGACGTGGCCGAGCCGTGGGAGGATTTTTCCGTCAGCCGCTACTGTGATATGGCCGCCCCCATTGTGGACGATATCCTTTCCCGGGGAAAAACCGCCGTGATCGCAGGCGGGACCGGGCTTTACATGGACTGCCTCATCCGGGGCAACACCTTCGCGCCCTTCCCCGCCACCGGCGTTCGGGAGCGGCTGGAAGCCCAGGCAGACGCCGATGGCATGGAAGCCATGCTTTCCCATCTGCGCGCCGTAGACCCCGACGCCGCCGGGCGTCTGCATCTTTCCGACCGGAAGCGCATCCTCCGGGCGCTGGAGGTTTATCTGGAAACCGGCGAGACCATTACGGAACACAACCGGAAGACGCAGGCCGTTCCGCCCCGGTACTCCCCTATCTGGCTGGGGCTGGACTTTGCCCAGCGGGGCGAGCTGTACCGCCGTATCGATCTGCGGGTCAGTCTCATGCTTCAGCAGGGGCTGGTGGAGGAAATTCAGGGGCTTCTCGCCGACGGCATTCCCGAAAAGGCCACCGCCATGCAGGCCATCGGCTACAAGGAATTCGTGGATGCTCTTGACGGCCGGTGTACAATAGAGGAAGCTGCCGATCTGGTGCGCCAATCCTCCCGCCGCTACGCCAAGCGTCAGCTGACATGGTTCCGCCGGAACAAGGCCATCCACTGGCTCATCCGGGAGGCCGGAGACACCGGGCGGGAAATTCTGGAAAACGCTCGACGGATTGTGAGCGATTTTGACAACTGAAACGTGTTAGGATGTGGATACCCTAAAAATACGGCAGTTCTTGGGGAGTTATGTACCTGCCGAATATGAGAAAGAAGGTATCCATATGTCTGACGCGATCAACTTACAGGAAGCTATTTTGAAGGAGGTTCGCCGGGACAAGGTTCCCGTGACCCTGTTTCTGATGAACGGCTTCCAGCTCCGGGGGGTCATTACGGGCTATGACAGCTTCGTAGTGGTGCTGGTATCCGATGGCAAGCAGCAGATGATCTACAAGCACGCCATCTCCACCCTCGCCCCCATGAAACCGCTGAAGGCCGCAGCCGCAACTGCGTGACGCAAAAAGGGCAACGGAGCATAAGCCTTCCGTTGCCCTTTTTTCAGTGTAAACTCCGGTTCCCAATCTAAACAGAAAGAAGAATTCTTATGTCTATCGCCGAAAACGTCGCCGAAATCCGCCGCCAAATGGAAGTCGCCGCCCTCGCGGCGGGACGTGACCCAAAGGGAATCCTGCTCTGCGCCGCCACAAAAATGAACGACGCCGACGCCGTGCGTCAGGCCATTGCCGCCGGTGTGGACTGCTGCGGCGAAAACCGGGTGCAGGAGCTGACCGCCAAGCTCGCCCAGAACGCCTACGACGGTGCGCCGGTGCACTTCATCGGCCATTTGCAGACCAACAAGGTCCGGCAGGTGGTGGGCAAGGTGTCCCTCATTCAAAGCGTGGACTCGGAGCGTCTGCTCGCCGCCATCGACCGGGAAGCCGCCCGGCAGGGCATTGTGCAGGATATTTTGCTGGAAGTCAACATCGGCGAGGAAGCCAGCAAGTCCGGTTTTGCCGCGGAGGACATTCTCCCTCTGATGGAAAAAATTGGTGAATTTTCAAACATATGTATTAAAGGTCTCATGGCAATCCCCCCAATCAGCCACATTTCGGGAGAAAATCAAAAATTTTTTCAAAAAATGTTCCACTTATCTGTTGACATAAGGCAGAAAAAATACGATAATGTCAAGGTGGACTGTTTATCCATGGGCATGTCCGGAGACTTCGCCGACGCGATCGCTTCCGGCAGCACGATGGTTCGTGTAGGCACCGCTATTTTTGGTGCCAGAGACTATGCCAGGGATTCATCAAAATGATGTGAGCATACATTAGGAGGACATATAGAATGAGCTTATGGGATAACGTAAAGAAATTTGCCCAGCCCTACGCAGACGACGATTACGATGATTACGGCGAGGATGACGATTACCTCGATGATTATGAAGAACCCGAGAAGCCTGCTCCCGCCCGCCGCAAACCCCGCCGCGCGCCGGCACCCACTCCCGCCCCCGAGGAGGAAGAGGAGGAGGAAGCCGACGATTACGGCTTCGGTCCCATGACCAGCACCACGTCCGCCGCTCCCGCCGCCGGTTTCTCCGGTCAGGTCCTGAACATGAACACCGGCAACAAGCAGGAAGTGGTTCTGTTCCGTCCCGGCAGCTTCAACGACACCTCCAAGGCCGCCGATGACCTTCGCAACCGCAAGGCCGTCATCGTCAACATGGAGAATGTAGACAAGGCCATGGCCCGCCGGGTCGTGGATTTCCTGTCCGGTTGTGTATACGCTCTGGACGGCGATGTGAAAAAGATTGCCCAGTCTGCTTACCTGTTCTGCCCCCACAATATGGACATTGTGGGCGATCTGGAAACGTTGCAGGCCGAGGTTGAAAGCTATATCTAAAAGATAGGAAGGGAAGTCACCATGTTTACACCGCAGCAGATCGATCAGATTTCTTTCAGCAAGTCTACTTTCGGCGGCTACAATATGCAGCAGGTAGACGAGTTTCTGGAGCCTCTGACGGAGGATTACGTAACGCTGTACAAGGAGAACGCCCTGCTGAAAAGCAAGATGCGCGTTCTTGTCGGCAAGCTGGAAGAATACCGCAAGAACGAAGCGGCCATGAAGGAAAAGGTCGCCAACGCCCAGCGCACCTGTGACAAGATGGTCATGGAAGCCGAGGCCAAATGTGCCAAGATGCTCAGCAGCGCCAACGCCGCCGCTGCCGCGCAGGCTGCCCAGCCTGTCGCCCAGCCCGTCCAGAGCGTTCCCAACAACAGCGCCCTGATCGCCGCCGAGAACGCCCGTCTGGAAGAAGCCCGCAGAACCGCTTCCGCCCGGATCAACGAGATTCAGGATCAGATGCGCTCCTGCATTCAGGCTCTGGATCGGATCAAGACCGCCAACGCACCGGCCGTCTCCACGGCTCCCACGACCCGTGTGGCTCCCGTAGTGCCCGCAGCTCCCGCTGCACCGGCCGCTCCTGCCCCCAAAGTCAGCAGCGACGACGTAGCCGACGAGATTTCCCAGAACATTGAAGCGATCATCGGCACCACCACGGACACCGCCCCCAAGGCCGCGCCCAAGCACCCCACCGCCAATGATTCCACCACCAGCCGCTTTGCCAGCCTGAACCTGCAATTCGGCCGTAACTACGATCCCACTTCCCGCAGATAAGGGAAAAAACTATACGTTTAAGCTTTGACGAGGACACGTAAGCCGTTCCGCCGCTTTCAGAGAGCTGCCGTTTTGGTGCAAGGCAGTAAGCAGGAGACGGTTTGCATCACCTCCGAGCAGCGCGCCGAACCCGAAAGGCAGTAGACCGCGCCGGGACACGCCCGATACAGCGTAAGGGAAGCTCTGATTCAGAGATTCCCCGTGAGTGCCGGTTTTGCCGGAACGAGAGTGGTACCGCAGAGGTCAACGCGCCTTTGTCTCTTTTGACGAGACAAAGGCGCTTTCCTTTTGATCACAGGGTCGCACTTCCCTGCCCCACATTATCATGAATTCATTTTTGGAGGTAAGTATTCCGATGGATTATAAAAACACGATCATCACACCGAAAACCGATTTCCCCATGAAGGCAGGTCTGCCCACCCGGGAGCCGGGTATGCTCAGCCGCTGGGAGGAGCAGGACCTCTACGAGGCCATGCTGGAAAAGAACAAGGATCTCCCCCCCTTTGTGCTCCACGACGGCCCTCCCTTCAGCAATGGCGACATCCACATGGGTCACGCCCTGAATAAGACCCTGAAGGACTTCATCGTCCGCAGCCATGCCATGATGGGCTATTACACCCCCTACGTTCCCGGCTGGGACAATCACGGTCTGCCCATTGAGACAGCCATCATCAAAAAGAGCAAGCTCAACCACAAGGCCATGCCCGTTCCCCAGTTCCGCGCCGCCTGCGAGGAATTCGCCGAGACCTATATCCAGCGCCAGATGGCGGGCTTCAAGCGTCTGGGCGTTGTGGGCAACTGGAAGCACCCCTACCGCACCATGGACAAGCACTTTGAAGCGCAGGAGGTCAAAGTCTTTGGCCGGATGTTCGACAAGGGCTATATCTACAAGGGCTTGAAGCCCGTGTACTGGTGCCCCGTGTGCGCCACCGCCGTGGCCGAGGCCGAGATCGAGTACCACGACGACCCCTGCACCTCCGTCTACGTCAAGTTCCCCATGAAGGACGATCTGGGCAAGCTGGCAGGCTTCGACCTGAGCCGCACCTACTTCGTCATCTGGACGACCACCATCTGGACGCTGCCCGGCAACCTTGCCATCTGCCTGCACCCCAGAGAGACCTATGTTCTGGTCAAGGCAGACAACGGCGAGACCTATATCATGGCGGAAGCCCTGATGGACAAGGTCATGCACATCGGCGGCTTCGAGCATTACGAGGTCATCGCCTCCTACCCCGGCCAGTTCTTTGAGAATATGCTGGCACAGCATCCCTTCCTGGACAAGGCCTCCCGTCTGGTGAACGCCGAGTACGTCACCATGGATTCCGGTACGGGCTGTGTCCACACCGCCCCCGGCTTCGGTGCCGACGACTACCAGACCTGCATGCGCTACGGCATGGATCTGGTCGTCCCCGTGGACGACTACGGCCGCCATACCGACTACGCCGGCAAGTACGCCGGTATGAAGACCGAGGAAAGCAATCCCGTCATTCTCGCGGACATGAAGGAAAGCGGCGCTCTGTTCGCCTCCGAGGAGATCGTCCACTCCTATCCCCATCATGACCGCTGCAAGAAGCCCATCATCTTCCGGGCGACCCCGCAGTGGTTCTGCTCTGTGGAATCCTTCAAGGACGAGGCCATCGCCGCCTGCAAGGATGTGAAGTGGCTGCCCGCCTGGGGCGGCGAGCGGATGATCAGCATGATCCGGGAGCGTGCCGACTGGTGCATTTCCCGTCAGCGCCGCTGGGGTCTGCCCATCCCCGTGTTCTACTGCCGGGACTGCGGCAAGCCCGTCTGCACCGACGAGACCATCGCCCACCTCTCCGAGCTGTTCGACGAATACGGCTCCAACGTCTGGTTTGAGAAGGACGCCATGGAGCTGATTCCCGAAGGGTTGAGCTGCCCCCATTGCGGCGGCAAATCCTTCGACAAGGAGACCGACACTTTGGACGGCTGGTTCGACTCCGGCTCTACCCATTACGCTTCCCTCATGAGAGATACCCCCGAGCTGTGGCCTGCCGACGTCTATCTGGAAGGCGCCGACCAGTACCGCGGCTGGTTCCAGTCCAGCCTTCTGACCTCCGTCGGCGCGCTGGGACACGGCGCACCCTTCAAGCAGGTTCTGACCCACGGCTGGACGGTGGACGGACAGGGACGCGCCATGCACAAGTCTCTGGGCAACGGCATTGACCCCGCCGACCTGATCAAGGAATACGGCGCCGACATCGTGCGTCTGTGGGCTGGCTCCGCCGACTATCACGCCGACGTCCGCTGCTCCAAGGAAATCTTCAAGCAGCTGTCTCAGAGCTACCTGAAGTTCCGCAACACCGCCCGGTACTGCCTTGGCAACCTGAACGAGTTCGACCCCGACAATCTGGTTGCCCCCAAGGACATGGAGGAGCTGGATCGCTGGGCGCTGACCCGTCTGGACGCGCTGGTGCAGGTCTGCCGCAAGGCTTACGACAACTACGAGTTCCATGTGGTATCCCACGCCATCAACGATTTCTGCGTTGTGGAGCTGTCCTCCTTCTATCTGGACATCATCAAGGATCGTCTCTACTGCGAGGAAAAGGACGGCCTGCGCCGCCGCTCCGCCCAAAGCGCTCTGTTCCTGATTCTGGACGCCATGGCGAAGCTGTTCGCCCCCATCCTGGCCTTCACCTGCGACGAGATCTGGCAGTCCATGCCTCATCGCGCCAGTGATGACGCCCGGAATGTCCTGCTGAACCAGATGCCGGAAGGCTTCGCCCAGTACGCGCTGGAAGACGCCGCCATGGAAAAGTGGGACGTGGTCATGAAGCTGCGTCAGGACGTCAACGGCGTTCTGGAAAAGGCACGTGCCGACAAGCGTATCGGCAAGGCGCTGGAAGCCCACGTCACTCTGGCGACGGAGGACGCCGCCATCCGCTCCGCCTGCGATGGCGTGAATCTGGCCGAGGTGTGCATCGTCTCCGACTGCGTCTGGGCGCAGCCCGAGGAAGGCGCTGAGGTTGGCACGGGCGTCAACTATCCGAGCCTGACCATTGGCGTATCCGAGGCCAAGGGCACCAAGTGCCCCCGCTGCTGGATGCACAGCCAGCAGGCAAACGCCGAGGGCCTGTGCCCCCGCTGCGCCGCCGTCGTAGCAAAAATGGACGTAGAATTCTGATTTTTCCCGAAAAAGCTCTAAAATGTTGCTGTTCGGGAGCGGGAAATCCGCTCCCGAACTTTTTCCAAAAAGCCGCACGAAAAAGCTTGACAAATCGACTTTCCGTGCTATAATAAGCGTGTTCGGTTCGAGACGCCGGTATAGCTCAGTTGGTAGAGCAACTGATTTGTAATCAGTAGGTCGGGGGTTCGAGTCCGTCTACCGGCTCCATCAGAACCGGCGCGTTTCTTGAGCCAGAAACCGGACGAACAAAATATGGGGGAGTTCCCGAGTGGCCAAAGGGGACAGACTGTAAATCTGCTGCGTTTCGCTTCGATGGTTCGAATCCGTCCTCCCCCACCAATCAATCCCAGAGCCGTAACGGTTCTGGGATTTTTTGCTGCGTTTATCGGTATCGTTGGCACCTTTGTTCTTTCTCAGTCGGTTTTGGTTGCAATCCCGCTCCGGCTGTGTTATACTGGACGGGTATAAGCTCATAATATGGTTGAGCGTCTCTACCAACCGCCGTAAATGGTTGACTGCAAAATTATACGTTGTGAGGTAGTCATGAATTACGATGTGATCATTGTCGGCGCGGGGCCCGGCGGTATCTTTTCCGCCTATGAGCTGACCCGGCTGCGCCCTGAACTGAAGGTCGCCGTCTTTGAGGCCGGACACCCGCTGAAAAACCGCAAATGTCCCATTGACGGTGTCCGGGTCAAGTCCTGCATTGCCTGCAAAAGCTGCTCTATCATGAGCGGATTCGGCGGCGCAGGCGCTTTTTCCGACGGAAAATACAACATTACCAACGATTTTGGCGGTACGCTTTACGAGTATCTCGGCAAGGCAAAAGCGCTGGAGCTGATGCGCTACGTTGACCAGATCAACATGGCCTACGGCGGCGAAGGCACCAAGCTCTATTCCACCGCCGGTACAAAATTCAAAAAGCTGTGTATGCAGAACGATCTGCATCTGCTGGACGCCTCTGTGCGCCACCTCGGCACCGACATCAACTACGTGGTGCTGGAAAATCTCTACGCCTACCTGAAAGAAAAGGTCACGTTTTACTTCGACACGCCGGTGGAATCCGTAGCCGCTGTGGATGGCGGGTATCAGGTCACCTGCAAAGCCGGGAGCTTTTCGTGCAGCCAGTGCGTGATTTCCGTGGGGCGCAGCGGCAGCAAATGGATGGAGTCCGTCTGCCGTGACATGGACATTCCCACCAAGTCCAACCGTGTGGATATCGGCGTCCGGGTGGAACTTCCCGCAGAAATTTTCTCCCACCTCACCGACGAGCTGTATGAAAGCAAGATCGTCTACCGCACCGAAAAGTACGGCGACCTCGTCCGTACCTTCTGCATGAACCCCAAGGGCGCGGTGGTCAACGAAAACACCAACGGCATCATCACCGTCAACGGCCACAGTTACGAAGACCCCGCCCGCCAGACCTCCAACACCAATTTTGCCCTGCTGGTGGCAAAGCACTTTTCCGAACCCTTCAAGGATTCCAACGGCTACGGCGAGTCCATTGCCCGCCTCAGCAACATGCTGGGCGGCGGCGTCATCGTCCAGCGCTTCGGCGACCTGATCCGTGGGCAGCGGTCTACCCCCAAGCGCATTGCGGAGTCCTTCGTCACCCCCACGCTGGACGCGACACCCGGCGATTTGAGCCTGGTGCTGCCCAAGCGAATTCTGGACGGCATCATCGAAATGCTCTATGCCCTGGATAAGGTCGCCCCCGGCACCGTCAACGACGACACCCTGCTCTACGGCGTGGAGGTCAAATTCTACAATATGGAAGTGGCGGTGGATGAACATTTGCAGACCCGGTATCCGGGGCTGTACGTCATCGGCGACGGCAGTGGCATCACCCATTCCCTGTCCCACGCTTCCGCCAGCGGCGTCGCCGTGGCGCGGAGAATCGCAGAACATATATTATAAGGAGGGCGGATACCATGAAAGCACTGGCCTATTACGATGGCAAAATCGGCACACCCGAGGAACTGACAGTCCCCTTCTATGACCGCGCCCACTTCTTCGGCGACGGCTGCTATGACGCCGCCATGGCGGCAAACGGCACCATATTCCTGCTGGAAGACCACCTGGATCGGTTTTACGCCAGCGCCCGTCTGCTGGATATCCATATTCCCATGGAAAAGCAGGCGCTGGGCGAGCTTCTCACCCAGCTGACACGGCAGGTGGAGAGCGAAAGCTGCTTCGTGTACTGGCAGGTAAGCCGGGGCGTGGAGCCGCGGAGCCACACCTATGCCGAAAATCTGCCCGGCAAGCTGTGGGTGCTGGTTCGTCCTCAGGTCATCCCCAACCCCAATATCCCCATCCGTCTGAACGACGAGGAGGACACCCGTTTCTTCCACTGCAACATCAAATCCCTGAATCTGCTGTGCAATGTGATGACCGCCCAGCGGGCGCACCGCGCCGGGTGCACGGAGACCGTGTTCCACCGGGGGGAGATCGTCACCGAATGCGCCCACTCCAACATTTCCGTCCTGAAGGACGGAGTTCTGTACTCCCATCCCAACGACGAGTTCATCCTCCGGGGCATTGCCAAGAGCCACATGATCCGGGTTTGTTACCGGCTGGATATCCCCGTGCTGGAAAAGCCCTTCACGATGGATTTTTTGAAATCCGCCGATGAAATTCTTGTAACCTCCACCACCAAGTTCTGCCTTTCCGCCGATACGCTGAACGGTCAGAGCGTGGGCGGGAAGGACGCTGCCGTCCGCATCGCCATCCAGAACGCGGTCATGCAGGACTTCCGGGACTGCACAGGCTATGCAGGACAATGGAATTAATTGAAAAAAGTCACCTGCCGCAACTGCTTTGCGCGCACGCCGGTACATCGGCGTGCGCCCTTTTGTAATGTCGCTCAAGGACGTTTGCTTTTGCTGTATGAACACTTTTTTATGTTTCTGTTACAAAAATTCGCGAATTTATCGAGACATATCATGAAATCTGCTACTTTACTTGAGACGGAAAATGTGATAAACTATTACCATTCTTTTAAATTTTGAATTTTCCAGTTTTGGAACTTCATTTTGAGGCAAATACTCCCACCGTCTCCTGTAATATGGCGTCCGCCATTTTATAGGCTGTCTCCCGGCGTTGTTTTCGCGCTGATGTTAAGGAAGAAGCATCGGGTGAAAAGAGCGTCCGGGGGTCGCCCACCGGCTGCTTTTCGGCCGGCTCGCTTAGGAACCTCTGAATAAATCGTCTGCGGCCGTGAGCGGATCTTTTCCGCCCACTCTTCGGTATCAAAAACGGGAAATACATACAGTATTCCGCCGCTTTCGATGCCTCGATTGGACGAAAAATCTCTCGCTCACAGCTCTTGCCGATTTAATCAGAGGTTCCCTTATCAAAGCAGAGAACAAGAAAGGAATGATCACTATGCAAACCATGAAACGACTTCTCGCCTTCGCCCTGGCTCTGACCATGGTCTTCGCGCTGGCAGCCTGCGGCGGCAAATCCGGCACCACCGACAGCACAGCGGCAGCCGGCACCACCCCCACTGCGGCTGCCGTGACCGAGAACGCGGTTTACAGAACGCTGTACGCCTCTGAAGTCACTACGCTGAACTATCTGATCACCGGCCAGACCAACGAACTGAACATCGCCGCCAACGTCGTGGACTGCTTGGTGGAATACGACTCCTACGGCAACGTGGAGCCTGCTCTGGCTGCCAGCTGGGAGCAGAATGAGGACGCCACCGTCTGGACCTTCCACATCCGTGAGGGTGTGAACTGGGTCGATAAGGACGGCAACGTTGTTGCCCCCGTCACCGCCAATGACTGGGTTTCTTCCGCCCACTACGCCTGTGACGCCAACAACGATTCCGACACCTTCTATACCATGAGCGGCGTCATCGCGGGTGCCGACGCCTACTATGACTGGACTGCCTATCAGATGGCTCTGCCCGATGCCACCGACGGCACCGATAAAGATGGCAACGCCGTGAAGTTCATCACCAACGAGGACGGCGAGCAGGAAATCCTGGAGGAAGTCCCCGAGGCTTCCATTGACGATATCGGCGTCAAGGCTCTGGACGACTACACCCTGGAGTTCACGCTGGAATCCTCCCGCCCCTACTTCCTGTCCATGGTTTCCTTCGGCCCCTATATGCCCGTGTACGGCCCCTTCCTTGCCGAGTGCGGCAGCAAGTTCGGCACCGACAACAGCACCCTGCTGTACTGCGGCGCGTTCATCCTGTCCACCTATGAGCCTCAGCAGCAGCGCGTTCTGACCAAGAACCCCACCTACTGGGATAAGGACAATGTGTTCCTGGACGCCATCCAGATGACCTACAACGCCGAAGCCTCCTCCATCGCCACCACCATGTACCAGTCCGGCGAGGTCGATCAGGCGGATATTTCCTCCGACCTGCTGTCCGCCATGATGGCTGACCCCAACACCAAGGATCTGATTCACCCCTCCCGTGCCGATACCTCCTACGCTTACTGGTATCTGTTCAACTTTGACCCCAACTTCGACGCCGAGTACGAACCCGAAAACTGGAAGCTGGCCGTGAACAATGAGAACTTCCGGAAATCCATCGTCCACGCCTTCAACCGGATGCCCGCTCTGGCGACCAGCGACCGCATCGACCCCGAATCCCTGAAGAACAACACCATCACCCCCAACGCCTTTGCCTCCGCTTCCAAGGACTACACCTACTACGAAGGTCTGGCCGCCTACACCGATGGCGACAACTTCGATGAGGCTCTTGCCGAGGAATACAAGACGACCGCCATTGAGGAGCTGACCGCCGCCGGAGCCACCTTCCCCATCAAGATGCTCATGTGCTACAACCCCACCTCCGCCAACTGGGCGCAGGAGTGTCAGGTCGTGGAGCAGCAGATCGAGAACGTTCTGGGTGCCGACTACGTGGACATCATCATTCAGGCAGGTCCTGAGACCGGTTTCCTTGGCGCCATCCGCCGCACCGGCAACTACGCCTTCATGAAGTGCAACTGGGGCGCTGACTACGCCGACCCCGAGACCTGGACCGATCCCTTCTCCGCGGATTCCAGCTACAGCTTCATCTTCAAGAGCACCGACCCCGAAACCCAGGCTCTGTACGCCGAATACACCGAGCTGGTGGATGCCGCCAAGGCCATCACCGACGATATGGACGCCCGGTATACCGCCTTTGCCAAGGCCGAGGCGTTCTTGCTGGATCACGCCTTTGCCGTCCCCTTCTCCATCAGCAACCGCAGCTATCAGATGTGCAATCTGAACGTTTTTGAAGGACAGTACGCCTCCTTCGGCTTGGCCAACCAGCGCTACAAGGATCAGCACCTGTATGACACCTCCATGGGTCTGGAGGAATATCAGGCCGCTTACGCCGAGTGGCAGTCCAAGAAGGCCGGTTAAGATTTAAGTTTTCATTTTGGCAGTTTATCACGAGAGAAGCCCTCATTTGGGGGCTTCTCTCAAAGCCGCATATATACGGTATTGCTCCACAGGCAATTTTTCGGAGCCTGTACCGGTGCTGCTACGGCGAAAGCAGCAGCGGTATCGGCTCTGATGCCAGTTTCGTTAAAACGGTTAAAAACCGTTTTAGCAGGCCGTTTTCCAAACGGCCTGCGGCGCAGCCGCAGAAAAGAAAGTCCATACATTTTCTGCCGCCTATGGCGGCCATCCACATCAGTGGATAAATAAAATGGTTTTACCATTTTATTGGGAAATCGTATGAAGGGAGAAAAACCCCAGGAGGACATCATATGGCCAGATATATAACCAAGCGCGTTCTGCGCTCCCTCATCACCATGTTTATCATTATCACGATCCTCTTTGCCCTGCTGCGGCTGATGCCCGTGGAAGGGTATTTCGAGAATTACGATAAAATGAGCTCCACCCAGATTCAGGTCAAGCTTCAGGCCCTTGGCGTGACCGCTCCCCTGCCCACCCAGCTGGTGCGCTTTTACAAGCAGGTGCTCCACGGGGACTTGGGAGAATCCAACGTCTACCGCAAGGGCGTCGCCATTACCGAGATCATTGCCGAGAAGATCCCCATCTCTCTGGAGCTGGGACTGATCTCCCTGTGCATTGCTCTGGCGCTGGGTCTTCCTCTGGGTGTCATCATGGCGCGAAGCACCCGTACCCGCTTCAAGATCGGCGACCGGCTGGGCACGGTGTTCATCGTGCTGGTGCAGGCCATGCCCTCGGCGGTGTATCACATTCTGATCCAGTTCCTCGGTTCCCAGACCTATGTCGGCAAGGACGTGCTGGGGCTTCCCATGCTGTTTGACGCCGCCAATCCCAAGAGCTATATCCTGCCTGTCATCTCCCTGTCCATCGGCAACATTGCCTACTATGCCATGTGGCTGCGGCGGTACATGGTGGACGAGTCCAATAAGGACTATATCCGTCTGGCTCGGGCGAAGGGCGTGCCAAACGGCAAAATCTCCTTCCGGCACGTGTTCCGCAATGCCTTTGTGCCGCTGGTACAGTACATCCCCAACTCCATTCTGTTTACCCTGATGGGTTCACTCTATGTGGAATCCCTGTACTCCGTCCCCGGCATGGGCGGCCTGCTGGTCACGGCCATCAAGCGTCAGGATAATACCTTGGTACAGGCGCTGGTGCTGATTTACGCAGTAATTTCCATTCTGGGTCTGCTTTTCGGCGACATTCTCATGGGAATCGTCGATCCCCGGATCAGCTTTGCCAAGAAGGAGGGTTCCCGCTGATGAAACGTCTTGGATTTCACACCCTGCGCGACAAGGCCACCGACACGCTGGGCGACAAGCTCTCCCGGCAGCTTCAGGAGGATGTCGCGCCGAAAATGAGCGACGAGGAAGCCTTCTCCTTTGCCGAATTCAACGCCGAGGACGCGGAGCGGGGCGGCTATTCCGATTATTCCTACTGGAAATCCACCCTCCGTGCGTTTTTCCAGAATAAGATCGCGGTCTTTTTCCTTTTCGTCATGGTGGCGGTGCTGCTGTTCACCTTTATCCAGCCCTACCTCCCCGGTCAGAAGGATCCCATTCTCATTCACAACGACCAGTGGGGTCTGCCCCTGAACAATATTGCTCCCGGCAAGGACTTCTGGTTCGGCACCAACTCCATCGGTCAGGATCTCTGGGCGCGTATCTGGGCGGGCACCCGCACTTCCCTGTTCATCGGCTTCTCTGTTGCTTTTGTGGAGGCCGTGGTGGGCATCCTCGTGGGCGTGCTGTGGGGCTATGTCCGCAAGCTGGACTTCTTCTTTACCGAGCTGTATAACGTTCTGGACAACATTCCCCAGACGCTGCTGCTGATTCTGATTTCCTACGTCTTAAAGCCCGGCGTTTCCACCATCATTTTCGCCCTGTCCTTAACGGGCTGGCTGGGCATGGCGCGGTTCATCCGCAACCAGATCATCATTATCCGCGACCGGGACTACAATCTGGCCTCCCGGTGTCTGGGCATTTCCACCGGGCGTATCATCGTCAAGAACCTGCTGCCCTATATGGTGTCCGTCATCACCATGCGCATGGCGCTTGCCATTCCCTCCGCCATCGGCAATGAGGTGTTCGTCACCTACATCGGCATCGGCCTTCCCGTGGACACGCCGTCTCTGGGCAATCTGATTCAGACCGGACGGTCGCTGATGACCGTGGCGTCCCTGCGCTACCAGCTGTTCTTCCCCGTAGCCGTGCTGGTAGTCATCACCGTTTCTTTCTACATCATCGGCAACGCCTTCGCCGACGCCGCCGACCCCAAGAATCACGTCAGATAAGGAGAGATCACAATGGAAGATAAAAAAGTTGTTCTCTCCGTCAAAGATCTGAATGTGAAATTCACCCTCCGCGGTCAGATTCTCCACGCCATCCGGGGCATTTCTCTGGACGTGTATCAGGGCGAAAGCCTTGCCATCGTGGGTGAATCCGGCTCCGGCAAATCCGTATTCGTCAAATGCGCCATGGGTCTTCTGGATGCCAACGGCTACATCGACGGCGGCTCCATCCTCTATAACGGCATGGACCTGACCAAATTCCAGACCGACAAGGACTGGCTGAAAATCCGGGGCAAGGAGATCGCCATGGTGTTTCAGGACCCCATGACCTCCCTGAACCCCCTGAAAACCATCGGCAAGCAGATTCAGGAGGCCGTGGAGCTGCATCAGGGTCTGAAAGGCAAGGATGCCTACCAGGCCGTGCTGGAAGTGCTGAGCGACGTGGGCATTGACGACCCCGAGCGGCGCTACAAGCAGTATCCCCACGAATTTTCCGGCGGTATGCGCCAGCGGGTGGTCATCGCCATCGCCGTCGCCTGCCGGCCGAAAATCCTCATCTGCGACGAGCCGACCACCGCTCTGGACGTGACCATTCAGGCGCAGATTCTGGAGCTGATCAAGGCCATGCAGAAAAAGTATGACCTCACTACCATCTATATCACCCACGACCTGGGCGTGGTGGCCAACGTGGCCGACCGAATCGCCGTCATGTACGCGGGCGATATCGTGGAGCTTGGCACCTGTGACGAGGTGTTCTACGACCCCCGTCACCCCTACACTTGGGCGCTGCTGTCCAGCCTTCCCCAGCTGGGAACCAAGGACGAGCCGCTGTACTCCATTCAGGGTACGCCGCCCAATCTGTTCCATGAGGTCAAGGGCGACGCCTTTGCCCCCCGGAACCCCAAAGCACTGAAAATCGACTTTGTAGAGCGTCCTCCCTTCTTCGAGGTCACGCCTACCCACTATGCCCGCACATGGCTGATGGACCCCCGCGCTCCCAAGGTGGAGCCGCCGGAGCACGTCCGCATCCTGCGGGAGAAGGGAGTGAACCGCGTTGGCTGAAGACAGAAAGAAGCTGATCGAGGTTCAGGATCTTGTCGTCCGGTTTGGCTCCCGGCGGCACGCCTTTACCGCGGTGGATAACGTATCCTTCCACATTTATCAGGGCGAGACCTTCGGTCTGGTTGGTGAATCCGGCTCCGGAAAGACCACCATCGGCCGCGCCATCATCCGCATTCACCCCACTGCCGGCGGCAAAATCCTCTTTGACGGCAAGCAGATCAACGGGCGCATCTCCAAGGCTCTTGACCGGGAGGTCACCCAGCGTATCCAGATGATCTTTCAGGACCCCATGTCCTCACTGAACGAACGGGCAAAGGTGGATTATATTGTCAGCGAAGGACTTTACGCTGGCGGACACCATCTGTCCGAAAGCGAGCGTCAGGCCAAGGTGGCAAGCGCCCTGTCCGACGTGGGTCTGCTGCCGGAATTTGCCAGCCGCTTCCCCCATGAGTTCTCCGGCGGCCAGCGTCAGCGAATCGGCATTGCCCGGGCACTGATCATGGAACCGGACTTCATCATTGCCGACGAGCCGATCTCCGCGCTGGACGTTTCCATCCGGGCGCAGGTTCTGAACCTGCTGTCCAAGCTGCAGAAGGAGCGGAATCTGACCTATCTGTTCATCGCCCACGACCTGTCGGTGGTTCGCTTTATCTGCGACCGCATCGCCGTCATTCACAAGGGCAAGATCGTGGAGCTGGCGCAGAGCGAGGAGCTGTTCGCCCATCCCCTGCACCCCTACACCCGTGCGCTGCTGTCCGCCATCCCCCAGCCCGACCCCATTGCGGAGCGGCAGAAAAAACTCATCGTCTACGACCCCAGCTGCCATCACTACAGCGAGACGAACCAGCCGGACTGGTGTGAGATCGTCCCCGGCCACTTTGTTCTGGCAAGTGAGCCTGAGCTGGAAGAATACCGCAAACAGTTTTGACATTCTGCAAGCAGAGCACGTACCCGTGTTCTGCTTGCGCCATATTTCTTTTCGAGGTGCCTGCCATGATCGATCCCAAGCCCCTTTTCCCCGGCGCCAGAGTGGCGCTGGTCGCCCCCGCCTCCGCCGTGCCGGAGGAAAAACTGCCCGGCGCTCTTGACCTCGTCCGTCGGCTGGGCATGGAGCCGGTGCTGTACCCCTCCTGCTATTTTGCCAACCGGGACGGCTATCTGGCCGCAACGGACGCCCAGCGGGCGGAGGACATCAACCGCGCCTTTGCCGACAAAACCATTGACGGCGTGTGGTGCATCCGCGGCGGCTACGGCGGCCACCGCATTCTTCCCCTGCTGGATGCGGACGCTATCCGGAAGAACCCCAAGTGGTTCGGCGGCTATTCCGACGTCACCGCCCTGCACCTGTTTCTGAATCAGGTCTGCGGTCTCGCCACCTTCCACTGCACCATGCCATCTACCGAGCCGCACCCGGATACATACACACTCGACTATCTGAAAAAGGCCCTGTTCGGCGGTCTGAACGGCGCACTTTCCAATCCGGAAGGTCAGAGCATCCGCACGTTGGTTCCGGGTAAGGCGGAAGGCGTTCTCTGCGGCGGCAATCTGTCCCTGCTGGCGGCGTCTCTCGGCACGCCTTGGGAGGTCGATACCAAGGGCAAAATCCTGTTTCTGGAGGACATCGGGGAAAAGACCTATCGTCTGGACAGTATGCTCACCCAGCTGCGCAATGCCGGGAAATTCCGGGACTGCGCCGGCATCATTCTGGGCGCGTGGACGGACTGCGTGCCGGAAATACCGGAGCGTACCCTGACGCTGGACGAGATCTTCACCCAGCTCATCGTCCCCGCCGGAAAGCCCGCCGTCATGGATTTGGCCTGCGGCCACTGCGCCACCACCCTGGCGCTGCCCATGGGCCGCAAGTGCCGTCTGAACGCGGACGCGGGCAGCATCATATTGGAGGCGTGACCATGAACGATCTGGCTTCCCGGCTGAATGCCGTCATGGATGCGTTTCCCGCCAAAACCGCGTTATACTGCGTGGACTTGACCACCGGCACCCCCATCGCCGCCATTCGGGAGAACACCCGCGTGGTCTCCGCCTCCACCATCAAGGTATCCATTCTGTGCTGCGCTCTTCAGGACGTGATGGACGGGAAGCTGTCTCTTGACCAGCCCCTTGCCATTGCCCCGGCGGACTTTTGCAGCGGCACCGAGGTCTTTGAACCCGGCTACCGGCAGGACGGCGCTTCTCTCTGGGAAATGCTGTACTGGATGATCGTTTCCAGCGACAATACCGCCACCAATACCATTATTTCCCTGCTGGGCTACGACCACGTCAATCAGTATTGCCGGGCAATCGGCCTGACCCAGACCTCCCTCCAGCGGAAAATGCTGGACTTTCAGGCCATCGCCGAGGGGCGGAACAACTACACCTCCCCCGCCGACCTGTACCGGGTATTTTCCCTGCTGTACCACGGCGAAATTCTGGATAAGCCCCTGCGGGAGGTTGCCTTCGATTTTCTTTCCCGCTGCCGCAGCACCGATGCGCTCCAGCGATACATCCCCGACGCCGTGACCGTGCTGCACAAGCCCGGCGGGCTGGATCACCTGAACCACGACGTGGGCATTTTCCTGACGGACGACCGCCCCTATTATCTTGGCATTTTTACATGGGACGGCCCCGCGCTGGACGGTCAGCCCCAGCAAAACCGGTTCATCGGGCAGCTGTCCCGGATGATCTACGACGCTATGAAGGGAGAGAAATAAATGAAAGCAATTGTAAACGTCCCCATCTGCGCCCTGCTGGCCGCCCCCACCCGGGAAAGCACGCTGGAAGACGAGGCGCTGTACGGCATGGTGGTTGATATTCTGGAAGAACCTGCCCCCGGCTGGTACCGCGTCCGCACCCATTACCGCTATGAGGGTATCGTCTCCGCCGATGATCTGATCGTCGGCGACGCGGCCGCTGACGCTTGGGCGGCGCTGCCCAAGGAAATTGTCCGCAATAAGAACTTTTGCGACGTTCTCTCCGCCCCCAAGGTTCAGGGCTGGATCATGGCCGCCCTTCCCCGTGGCGGCATTCTCTCCCCGGTGGGTCAGCCGGAAAAGGGCTGGCAGCAGGTGCGTCTGGCGGATGGCCGAACGGGCTTCGTCCCGGAAAGCATCCTCGGAGAGTACCATACCGCGCCCCTGTCTCAGGACGAGGAAACCCTTCGTCAAGCACTGGTGGACGCCGCCATGCTCTATCAGGGCACCCATTACCGCTGGGGCGGCAAGTCCCCCATGGGCATTGACTGCTCCGGTCTGGTGTCCACGGCCTATATGCTCTGCGGCATTCTCATTTACCGGGACGCCCATATCATGGAGGACTTTCCCATTCACGAAATTTCTCTGGAAAATGTGAAACCCGGCGATCTGCTGTTCTTCCCCGGCCATGTTGCCATGTACTTAGGTCACGGCCGCTACTGCCACAGCACCGGCCGCAGCGGGGACAACGGCTTCGCCCTCAACTCCCTGAACCCCGATGACCCCGACTACCGGGCAGATCTGAAAGCCGCCATCACTCAGGTTGGCTCCTACTTTTGATTTAATAAGGAAAGCGAGAGAAAATAAATGAAAGTATTTTTAAGCGCCGATATGGAAGGCACCTGCGGCATCGTCTCGTGGCCGGAGACGGAGCGCACCACCCCCTTTGACTACAGCCCCGCCCAGAAGCAGATGACCCGTGAGGTCGCCGCCGCCTGTCAGGGCGCCCTTTCCGCCGGTGCGGCGGAGGTTCTGGTGAAGGACGCCCACGACTCCGCCCGGAACATCGACCCTGCCGGACTTCCCCGGGGCATCCGCATGAACCGCAGTTGGTCGGGCGACCCCCTGAGCATGATGAGCGGCCTGAATCAGGAGAAATTTGACGCCGTATTCTTCACCGGCTACCACGCCTGGGCAGGCTGCCCCGGCAATCCCCTGAGCCACACCATGAACGGCCGGAACAACCACGTTTTCCTCAACGGCACGCTGTGCAGTGAATTTCTCATCAATTCCTACACCGCCGGATATTACGGCGTTCCCGTGGCGCTGCTCACCGGCGACAAGGCGCTGTGTGACTTTGCCAAAACCCTGATCCCTGCCATCACCACCGTTCCCGTGAACGAGGGCCGGGGCGGCAGTGTCACCTCCCTGCACCCCGACGAGGCGGTGGAACGCATCGAATCGGCGGCAAAGGAAGCGGTCGCCAAGGCGGCGCAGTGCGTCGTCCCCATGCCGGAGCATTTCCACATGGAGATCGATTTCGTCAAGCACCATGTGGCCTACTCCAAGAGCTTCTACCCCGGTGCGACCCTGAAAGATGACAAATTCGTCTGCTTCGACTCCGACGACTGGTACGAGGTTCTGCGCTTCTGCCACTTCGTTCTCAGCGACGGTTAATTCCAAAAGCACGGCTCGAAAGCCGTGCTTTTGCCTTGCAAATTGCATTTTTTGTGCTATAGTAAAAGAAAAAAGGAGAAAGACAGATGAGCAAAGAGTTCCTTTACACCCTGCTTGACAGCATGTCCGTTTCCGGCCATGAGATCCCGCTGCAAAAGAAGGTCATCGCCGAGATGACCCCCCACTGTGACAAGATCATCACCGATTATACCGGCAACGTCGTCTGCGTGCTGAACCCAGACGCGCCCTTCAAGGTGATGCTGGCCGCTCACATTGACGAGATCGGTCTGATCGTCACCCACATCCAGCCCGACGGCCTGCTTCGTGTGTCCAAGTCCGGCGGCATTTTCCCCGGCGTTTATCCCGGCCATCAAGTGGCCGTCCATGGCTACGCCCAGACCGTCTATGGTGCGGTCGTCCGCAGCAAGGACATGGATAAGGCCGACCTGAAAGCGGACGAGCTGTACATCGACATCGGCGCGAAGGACGCCGCTGACGCCCGGAAATACGTGCAGGAGGGCGACCCCGTCCACATGAACACCTACCATCAGGAGATGATCAACGGCTTCCTTTCTGCCCGTGGCATCGACGACCGGGGCTGCGCCTACATCATTCTGGAAGCCCTGAAACGGGCAAAGGCCATGGGCTGCTCTGTAGGCGTTTACGCCGCCACCACCGTGGGCGAAGAAACCACCGGCCGGGGTTCCTGCTGGGTCGGCTCTGCCATCCGTCCCGACGTTGCCATCGTCACCGACGTCACTTTTGCCTCCGATTATCCCGGCGTGGATGCCAAGCAGTCCGGCGAGGTGAAGCTGGGCTGCGGCGGCGTGCTCTGCAACAGCTCCATCGGCAGCCGGAAGGTCAACGACCTAATGAAAGCCGTGGCGAAGGAGCATAACATTCCCTACCAAATCGAGTCCTACATGGGCAGAACCTACACCGACGCGGACAACCTCCACGTCACCGGCACCGGCGTGGTCACAGCGCTGCTGTCCCTGCCCCTGCGGTACATGCACTGCCCCTGCGAGGTGTGCCACATGGACGACATCGAAAACTGTATCGAGCTGCTGGCGCAGTTCCTGTGCCGCATCGATGAGCATATTGATCTCGACCCCTTTCACTGATCTCAAAATCTAAAACAGGGAGGAAACCATCATGACTTATCAGGAAGTTCTTGAAAACGCACGTGCGGTTCTCAGCACAAACTGCAAGGCCTGCCCCGTCTGCAATGGCAAAGCCTGCGGCAACCACATTCCCGGCCCCGGTGCCAAGGGCGTTGGCGACACCGCCATCCGCAACTATGAAAAGTGGCGGGACATCCGCGTTAACATGAACACCATTCACCCCTGTGTGACGCCGGACACCTCTCTGAATCTGTTCGGCAAAACCTTCCGCTATCCCTTCTTTGCAGGCCCCGTGGGCGCCGTCACCGTCCACTACAGCGACAAATATGACGACATGGCTTACAACAACATTCTCGTAAAAGCCTGTGCCGACAATGGCATTGCCGCCTTCACCGGCGACGGTCTGAACGGCGAGGTCATGAAGGTCGCTTGCAAGGCCATCGCCGCCTCCGGCGGCACCGCCATCCCCACGGTGAAGCCCTGGAACCTGGAGACCATTCAGGAAAAGCTGGGCTATTGCCGGGAATCCGGCTGCTTCGCCGTGGCTATGGACATTGACGCGGCGGGGCTGCCCTTCCTGAAAAACATGAATCCCCCGGCGGGCAGCAAGACCGTGGAGCAGCTGGCCGAGATCGCCGGAATGGTCGGAAAGCCCTTCATCGTCAAGGGCATCATGACCGTGGCGGGGGCACTGAAAGCCAAAGAGGCCGGGGCTTCCGCCATCGTGGTCAGCAACCACGGCGGCCGCGTCCTCGACCAATGCGCCGCCACCGCCGAAGTCCTCGCGGACATCGTGGACGCCATGAAGGGCAGCGGCGTAAAGATCTTCGTGGACGGCGGCATCCGCAGCGGTGTGGACGTATTCAAGGCGCTGGCACTGGGCGCCGACGCGGTGCTCATCTGCCGGCCTTTCGTTCCCATGGTCTACGGCGGCGCTGAGGAAGGCGTGAAGCTTTACATTGAGAAGATCGGCGCGGAGCTGAGCGACACCATGGCCATGTGCGGCGCGGAGAATCTGGCGTCCATCAATCGGGATATGGTGCTTGTGAAGTAACATCGTCTGCGTTCCCTCTCCCGGATACCGGAATACGGTATCCGGGAGGTTTTTCGCTGGATTCATACTGAACTCCAATTAAAATCTTTAAAAAAGATTTTAATTGCCTGAAGGGCATGGAGTTCATATGAGACTTGTTTTGTGATTTCTTTCCTTATAAATCACAAAACAGGCAGCGCCGTCAGGCGATGCCTTCCTGATTAAAATTAAGATTTTAATCAGGAAATAGTATCAAAGAAAAAATGCCCTTTCTTTTTTCTGAAATCTATGGTAAAATATACGGACTTTCTATAGGAGGCCGGGTTATGGCACATTTTTTGCTGCGTCTCTTTGTTAAAAACGCCGACCAGACCAGCGACCCCAAAGTGCGCGCCGCCGTGGGTACTCTGTCCGGGATCGTGGGCATTCTCTGCAATTTCTTCCTTTTCCTCGGGAAAGTCATTATCGGCACCCTGTCCGGCTCCGTTTCCATCACTGCTGACGCCATGAACAACCTGTCCGATGCGGCCAGCTCCATTGTGACGCTGGTTGGCTTCAAGCTGGCGGAGCAGCCCGCCGACGCGGAACACCCCTACGGCCACGCCCGGTTTGAATACCTGTCCGGTCTGGTGGTCTCCGCCATGATCGTCATTATCGGCTTCGAGCTGGCAAAGACCTCCGTGGGGAAAATCCTCTCCCCGGTGCCGGTGGTGTTTTCCGCCCCGCTGGCGGCGGTGCTGGTGCTGTCCATCGCCGTCAAGCTGTGGCTGTGCCTGTTCAACCGGACGCTGGGCAGGAAAATCAACTCCACCACTTTGCTCGCAACCTCCGAGGACAGCCGCAACGACATCATCACCACCGCCGCCGTCCTGCTGGCCGCCGTCATCGAGGCCGTTTCCGGGCTGTCCATTGACGGCTTCGTGGGTCTGGCCGTGTCGCTGTTCATTCTCTACAGCGGTGCCAAGCTGGCGAAGGAGACCATCAGTCCCCTGCTTGGCGAAGCTGCCTCCCCCGAACTTCAATCGCGTATCGTGGACTACATCAGCGCCCAGCCCAAGGTTCTGGGATATCACGACCTGATGGTTCACGATTACGGCCCCGGCCAGCGCTTTGCCACCATCCACGTGGAAATGGACTGCAAGGAAGACCCCATGCAGTGCCACGAGCTGATCGACGACATGGAGCGGGAGTGTCTGAAAAGCCACAACATCCATCTGGTCATTCACTACGATCCCGTGGTAACGGACGACCCGGAGCTGACCCGGCTTCACATTCTCGTGGACGACTTGCTCAGCGAAATGGACGCCCGGCTGAAAACCCACGATTTCCGCATGGTGCCCGGCGGCGGACATACCAACCTCATTTTTGACATTGCCGTGCCTCAGGACACGAAATTTACGAAGTCGGAAATTCAGAATAAGCTTGAGGAAGCGCTTCGCGCCCGGGAGGGCAAGACCTACCACACCATCATCACCTTCGATCCCATCGCCTTCAATCAGGAATCCTGTGAGCACCAATAACCGTCGATTTTCGGCAGATTTCAATTTTTCGTCTTGCACTTTTCCAAAAAGCCGTTATAATATCTCTGCTGATAGAAAGAAGGTGCTCATTTGAACCAGACGAACAGAAACATGCTGGAAGGGCCTCTGTTTCCGAATATCATCCGGTTTACCATTCCCATTATTCTGACCAGCGTTTTACAGCTGCTTTTCAACGCGGCGGACCTCGTGGTGGTGGGGCAGTTCTGCGGCAGCGTGTCCGTCGCCGCGGTGGGTGCTACCGGTTCCATTACCGGTCTGCTGGTCAATTTCTTCATTGGCCTGTCCGTAGGCGCGGGCGTGGCCGTCGCCCACGGCCTTGGCGGCCGGGAAAATCAGGTCGTTCACCGCACTGTGCATACCGCGCTGCCCACCGCCATCTTAAGCGGCGCGATCCTGACGGTCGCCGGCCTTACCTACTCTGAGACGTTTCTTATCATGATGGGGACACCTGATACCGTACTGCCCCTCTCCACCGTTTACATGCGGATCATCTTCTGCGGCGTCACCTTTAACATGGTGTACAATTTCTGTGCCTCCATTCTCCGCGCCGCCGGTGATACCAAAAGCCCGTTGGTCTTCCTGCTGTTCGCGGGCGTCCTGAACGTGATTTTGAATCTGGTTTTCGTCATCCAGTTCCAGATGAATGTGGCCGGTGTGGCGCTGGCTACCATCATTTCTCAGGCGGTTTCCGCCGTGCTGGTGGTCATCGCTCTGATGCGCAGAACCGACGCCTGCAAGCTATACCTTAACAAGCTGCGCTTTTACAAGCCCCAGCTGGCGAAAATTCTTCGCATCGGACTGCCTGCTGGCATCCAGAGCGCCCTGTTCGCCATTTCCAACGTGCTGATCCAGTCGTCGGTAAACTCCTTCGGTGATGTTTTCATGTCCGGCAACGCGGCGGCAAGCAACCTTGAGGGCTTCGTCTATGTCTGTCTCAATGCGTTCCACCAGTCCGCCGTCAATTTTGTCGGGCAGAACGCCGGCGCGAAGCAGTACCGCCGGGTGCGGCAGACCCTGTGGATCTGTCTGGGGTGCGTTACGGTGGTGGGACTGGTGCTTGGGTCGCTGGTCTACGTGTTCGGCCCCTCGCTGCTCTCCATTTACATCACCGACTCCCCGGAAGCCATCTCCTATGGCATGACCCGTCTGGCCTTCATCTGCCTGCCCTATTTCACATTCGGCATGATGGACGTGACCACCGGCGCGCTTCGGGGCATCGGCGCGTCCTTCGTTCCCATGATGATCTCCATTCTCGGCGTGTGCGGCTTGCGCATCGTCTGGATCTACACCATTTTCCAGATTCCCCAATACCACACGCCGCAGTGCCTGTATCTTTCCTATCTTGTCTCATGGGTCATCACCTTCATTGTCCAGCTGGCCGCTTTCTTGATCGTGTTCCGAAGGTATCTGAAAACAGCAGAATAATGCAGCATCGGCTTCCCGGCTTTTGATAGGCGTTTGTAAAACAATGAATGGGGCGTATGGCACAGATACGCTCCATTTTTCAATCCAAAATGCGCACACCCCCTTGGCTCTCCGTCTTCGCTTCGCTCAGCCACCTCTCCCATAGGGAGAGGCAAGGGGTGCAGTTCCTTATCCTGCAGTGCCTGTTAACTGTCTGATGCTCCCCGCCCATTGGCCGGGGAGCCATTTTTTCATTTTTCTGGAAAAATGGGCTTGACAATTCCCCGGCGCTGTGTTATTGTATTAATGCACTAATACAGTAGTACAAATCAGGAGGTGTCTATGAACTGGAAATTTGCCGGTGACCGTCCGGTATATCAGCAAATCATGGCAGCGATCCGCGGTGCGATTCTGAAAGGCGAGCTGCCCCCGGGAGGAAAAGTCCCCTCCGTCCGGGATCTGGCCGCTCAGGCGCAGGTAAACCCCAACACCATGCAGCGCGCCCTGACGGAGCTGGAGCGGGAGGGCCTTCTCGTCAGCGGCGGCACCAGCGGCCGCAGCGTCACGCAGGACGAAGCCGTTCTCGTCGCCATGCGGGAGCAGACGCTGGAGGAACTCGCCCGGGAATGTGCCGAGAAATTTATGACGTTCGGCGTAACGCCAACACAGGCGGCCCAGCTTTTACTGGGTCTGGAAACGAAGAAGGAGGAATAACATGGAACAAACTGTTCTGACCGCCAGCGGCCTTACCATGCGCTATCACAGCACGCTGGCTCTGGACAATCTGGATCTGACCCTGCCTCAGGGAAAGATCGTCGGTCTTCTTGGCCCCAACGGCAGCGGAAAGACCACCTTTATCAAGCTTGCCGCAGGTCTGCTGACCCCCACGGCGGGCGAGATCACCATTTGCGGCAATAAAATCGGGACGGCCACCAAGGCCGTGGTCTCCTATCTCCCTGACCGCCCCTATTTCAGCCGTCAGGTTCGGGTGGAGCAGCAGCTGGATTTCTTTCAGGATTTTTACGTGGACTTTGACCGGGCGCGGGCAGAGGAAATGCTCTCCGCACTGAACATCTCCCTGAGCGCCAAATTCAAGGCGTTGTCCAAGGGCAATCAGGAAAAGGTTCAGCTGGTTCTGGTGATGTCCCGCCGGGCGAAGCTGTACCTGCTGGATGAACCCATCGGCGGCGTCGATCCCGCCGCACGGGATTACATCCTCAACACCATTATCACAAACTACGACCCCAGCGCCACGGTGCTGATCTCCACCCACCTGATTGCCGACGTGGAGCGGGTACTGGACGAGTATCTGTTCCTGTCCCAGGGCCGCATTTTACAGGGCGGAAACGTGGACGCCGTGCGGGAGGAAACCGGCAAGTCGCTGGATGAACTGTTCCGGGAGGTATTCAAATGTTTGCCAAATTGCTGAAAATGGAATTCCGTTCCACTTGGAACGTGCTGGGCATTCTGTGCCTGAGTCTGGTGGGCGCCGGGCTGCTGGGCGGTCTCGCCATCCGGTATCTGGAGGGCGCGAGCGCCCCGAAGAAGTGGCTGGAGGTTTTGTGTACGCTGGCCATTACCGCGGCCGTGCTGTTCTTCGTCGTCTGCGGTGTGGCGGCTCTGATCGTGCAGATCGTCCGCTTCTACCGCAGCCGCTTCACCGATGAAGGCTATCTGACCTTCACCCTCCCCGTCACCACCCATCAGGTGCTGCTTTCCAGCTTCCTCACCAGCGCCGTCAACCTGATTGCCGTGGCCGCCGTCAGTGTCATTGGCCTGATTCTGATGGGGCTGTGCGTCGTGCCGGATTTTAAAGATCTTCGGGAGGGTATCCACCTTCTGTGGCAGGAGTTTCCCGAACTCTGGGCGCGGTTCACCCAGGCGGATGTGCTTCAGGCCTTCGGGCTTCTCCTTGTGAACGCAATCGTCGCTTTTTCCAATGAGCTGATTCTCATTATGCTTGCCGTGACCATCGGCTCCCTCGTTGCCAAAAAGCACAAGATTCTCGCCGCCGTCGCCTTCTATTACATCCTGCACGTCGTCGACCTTACCTTTACCGGCGTCAGCATGGTAAAGCTTGCGGAAAGTCCCAACAGTCTGCTGGGTCTTCTGGCGCTCGTCAATCTCATCATTGCGGTTGCCGGGTATTTCCTGATGTACTTCCTTGTGGACAAAAAACTGAATCTGAACTGACCCTTTTCCCCACATCCGAGCCTGTTTCAGGCTCGGATTTTGCATATTTTATCACATATATTTGTTCATCCTCAATAAAAAACGACTTCCCCCGATTTGCACACTGTGACAATTTGTCCACCAATCTTCAAAATTTCCTCACATTTTCTGTCATTATTTCATATTGTATTCTTAAGGGATCAATGGTATCATAGAAATAATATACATTTGTCTCCACAACATGGACGCTGTATAAAAGGAGAGAGGTTATGAAATACATCGTGATTCTGGGGGATGGGATGGCCGACGAACCCATTGATGCCCTCGGCGGAAAATCGCCCCTTGCCTGCGCGGAAACGCCTGTGATGGACGAACTGGCGTCAAAAGGCGAAATGGGAATGGTGCAGAACGTCCCCGCCGGGATGGCTCCCGGCAGCGACGTGGCCAACCTGTCCGTTCTGGGCTACGATCCCGCCGTCTGTTACTCCGGACGATCTCCCCTGGAAGCACTGAGCGTGGGCGTCGCCATGGAGCCGACGGACATCGTTCTGCGCTGCAACATCGTAACGCTGACCGAGGAAGAACCCTACGCCAAAAAGACCATTCTTGACCACAGCTCCGGCGAAATCTCCACCGCCGACGCGGACATTTTGATGGACGCCATCCGTGAAGCCTTCAACGGCGACGAATTTCAGTATTACACCGGCACCAGCTACCGCCACATCACCATCTGGAAAAATGGCAACATGCCCCAGCTGGAGCCGCCTCACGACCATCTGACCCACGTCATCGGCCCCTATCTTCCTCAGGAAACCAAGCTGCGGGCCATGATGGAAAAGAGCTTTGACATTCTGAACACTCACCCCCTGAATCTGGAGCGGGCAGCCAAAGGCAAAAACAAGGCCAATTCCCTCTGGTTCTGGGGCGCGGGAACAAAGCCCTCCCTGCAAAACTTTACTGAGAAAACCGGTCTGAAGGGCGCTATGGTATCCGCGGTAGATCTGCTCAAGGGCATTGCCGTGGGCGCAGGGATGAAGGTTTATCAGGTTCCGGGTGCTACCGGCTCCATCGACACGAATTTTGAGGGCAAGGCGCAGGCCGCCATCGATGCCCTGACCAAGGACGGCTGCGATTTCGTCTACGTCCACGTGGAAGCCCCGGACGAAATGGGTCATCAGGGACTGCTGAAAGAGAAAATCCAGTCCATCGAGTATCTCGACCGCCGACTCATTGCCCCGGTGAAGAAGGCCATGGAGGACGCGGGGGAGGATTTCCGGATGCTGGTACTCCCCGACCACCCCACCCCCATCCGTCTGCGCACCCACACCGGCGACCCGGTACCCTACGTGCTGTACGACAGCACCCGCCAGCGCAAATCCATTCAGAAATACACCGAAGCCGAAGCGGAAGCCACCGGCAACTATGAGCCGAACGGCTACAGGCTCATCGAGCGGCTGCTGAACAAGTAAGCCGGTAATTAAGGGAGGAAGAAACAATGTCCAGAGTCTATAATTTTTCCGCAGGCCCCGCAGTCCTGCCGGAGAGCGTTTTGCAGGAAGCCGCCGCTGAAATGCTGGATTACCGGGGAACCGGCATGTCCGTCATGGAAATGAGCCACCGCTCCAAGACCTATCAGGCCATCATCGATCAGGCGGAGGCTGATCTGCGCGCCCTCATGGGAATCCCCGACAATTACAAAGTCCTGTTCATGCAGGGCGGCGCAAGCCAGCAGTTCGCCATGGTGCCGATGAACCTGATGAAAACAAAAGTCGCCGACTACATCATCACCGGCCAGTGGGCGAAAAAGGCATGGCAGGAAGCCAAAATGTACGGCACCAAATTCTGGCAGCTGCCCAACACCAAGGGCAAGCCGCTGGTCTCCGACGTTTCCTCCTGCTTCCTGTCCGAGCCGGTGGACGTGACCAAATACGGAATGCTCTACGGCGGCGTGCAGAAGAACATCGGCCCCGCCGGTGTGGTCATTGCCGTCATCCGGGAAGACCTGATTACCGAGGACGTGCTGCCCGGAACCCCTACCATGCTCCGCTACAAGACCCATGCGGACAACGGCTCCATGTACAACACGCCCCCCGCCTACGGCATTTACATCTGCGGCAAGGTGTTCCAGTGGCTGCTGTCCATGGGCGGTCTGGAAGCCATCTGGGAGCGCAACGTGGCAAAGGCCAAAGTCCTTTACGATTTTCTGGACGCCAGCCAGCTCTTTCACGGCACCGTGGTGAAAAAAGACCGTTCCCTCATGAACGTCCCCTTTGTCACCGGGGATGCGGAGCTGGACGCAAAATTTGTCAAAGCAGCAGAAGCCGCGGGCTTCGTCAGCCTGAAAGGCCACCGCACCGTCGGCGGTATGCGCGCCAGCATCTACAACGCCATGCCCATGGAAGGCGTCGTCAAGCTGGTGCAGTTCATGGAACGCTTTGAGAAGGAAAATCGCTGAAAAGAGGAAGAATATGTATCACATTCACTGCTTAAATAAGATTTCCCCAAAGGGCACCGCCCTTCTGACGGACAATTACGCCATCACGGACGACCGGAATCAGGCCGACGGCGTTCTGGTGCGCTCTGCCGACATGCACAATGTGGCTCTGCCGGAAAGCCTTCTGGCCGTCGCCCGCGCCGGTGCCGGCGTCAACAACATTCCCCTGTCCGACTGCGCCGAAGCTGGCGTCGTGGTGTTCAACACCCCCGGCGCCAACGCCAATTCCGTGATGGAGCTGGCGCTGTGCGGTATGCTTCTGAGCAGCCGGGACGTGGTGGGCGGCATCAACTGGGTGCAGACCATCAAAGACGATCCCGATATCGCCAAACTGGTGGAGAAGGGCAAGTCCCAATTCGCCGGTCATGAAATTCGCCACAAGAATCTGGGTGTCATCGGCCTTGGCGCAGTGGGCGGCCCTCTGGCCAACGCCGCCAGAAATTTGGGCATGACCGTCTACGGCTGCGACCCCTTCATCTCCATTGAGGCGGCGTGGCACTTGGACAGCCACATCGTCCGTGTCAACAACCGGGATGAAATCTATTCCAAGTGCGACATCATTTCCCTCCACACTCCCCTGCTGGACGACACCCGGGGCATGATAAACGCCGAGGCCATCGCCAAGATGAAGGACGGCGTCATCATCCTGAACTTCGCCCGTGACCTGCTGGTGGACGACGACGCCATGGCGGCGGCGCTGGCCTCCGGCAAGGTCGCCCGGTACGTCACCGACTTCCCCAACGGGAAGACCGCCAATATGCCCGGCTGCATTGCCATCCCCCATCTGGGCGCTTCCACGGAGGAATCCGAGGACAACTGCGCCAAAATGGCCGTGCAGGAGCTGATGGACTACTTAGAAAACGGCAACATCAAAAATTCCGTCAACTATCCCAACTGCGACATGGGCATCTGCCGCGCCGAGGGGCGCATCACCCTGCTGCACCGGAACATTCCCAACTCTCTGGGTCGGTTCACCGCCGCCATTGCAGGCGAAAACATCAACATTGACGGTCTGATGAACAAGAGCCGGGGTGAATACGCCTACACCATGCTCGATCTTGACCGCCACCCCTCTGCGGATGTTGTAGAGCATCTGAAGCAGATCGACGGCGTTCTGAAAGTCCGGGTCATCAAGTAAAATAGTTTTCGGGAGGGGCTTTGCCCCTCCCGAATTATTTATTGATCTTCTTTTTCCTTCTGGTTTTTCAGAAACTGCTCCTTCATTTTCTGAAGGCGGCGGCGTTTTTTCCGCTCCCTGTTCTGCTTGAACCGGGATTGCAGTTCCGGCGGGTGGTCTTGCAGCTTTTCCTCCGGGATGTTCCGCTGGGCAAGGCGCTTGTCCGTAAACTCCCGCGCCAGGGTGTACAGCACCGACGCCAGCGGGATCATCAGCAGCATACCGAACACGCCCATCAGCTCGCCGCCGATGGTGACCGCCACCAGCACCCACATACCGGGCAGGCCGATGGAGGTGCCCACTACTCTGGGGTAGATCAGGTTGTTTTCCAGCTGCTGCAAAATCAGGAACATTGCCACGAAAGTCAATGCTTGCAGCGGGTTATCCACCAGAATGAAGAACGCGCCCAGCACGCAGCCCACAAACGCGCCTACCACCGGCACCAGCGCCGTCACCGCGATGATGACGCTGACCAGCGGAATGTAGGGCATCCGGAAAATCGCCATGGTCACGGCGAACAGGCCGCCCAGAATGCAGGCCTCCAGGCACTGCCCGGAAATGAAGTTGGAGAAGGTGCTGTTGGTCAGCCGCAGAATCCGGATAATCTCATCGCCGGTTTTCTCCGGAATCAGGGAATAGAGGATTCTCCGCCCCTGCCGCGCCAGAATTTCTTTCCGCGCCAGACAGTAAATGGCAAAGGCGATGCTGACCACCAGATTCACAATGCCGCTGGTCACGCTGCCGATCACATTCACCGCGCTGCCCATCACCGTGGACATCTGATTGCCCAGAAAGCTCATGGAATCCTTCAATATTTTCGTCCATTCCAGACTTTCCAGATCGGCAACCTCCATGATCCAGGCCTTCATGTCCGGATTGTCGTCCATCAGCTGCATCAGCTTTGCCGACGTCTGCTCGATGAATGTCGGAATCCGCTCCGTCAGGGCGGCCACCGTCACCTGAATCTGGGGTGCCAGCATCTCCACCACGAACATGATGACCAGCGCCAAGGCCGCAATGGTCAGCACAATGGACAATACCCTTCGCAGTCCCTGCTTGTGAATGCCGTCCAGCTGCCGCTCAATGGCGCGCATGGGCACGTTGAACACGAAGGCGATGACCGCGCCCGCCACAAACGGCGATATCAGATTCCACAGCGACTTCGCCGCGCTGCTCGCCTGCTCCGTATCCAGCAGAATCCACGCAAAAACGAGACACCCCGCCGCCAGAAGAAACAGCCTGCGCAGCAGCTTTTTGTCTATCTGCATTTTCAATACCCCCTTTTTGCTTAGTATACCGCAAAAATTTATAAATGTCCAGTAAATGTCCGGCGAAAGCTTTGCCGGAGCGGCATATTTGTTCTTTTGGGCGCATATGGATGATGCGTAGCACACAGCATCGGAGGGGTAGCATATGACAGACACCATTGAGAAGCGAGCCTGTGAAGCGGCTGTGTACATGATCGAAACCGGTGCCACCGTCCGGGCCGCCGCCCGGTACCTCGGCATTTCCAAATCCACGGTGCATAAGGACCTGACCCAGCGGCTGAAGCAGTACAACTATGCACTATACCTCCAGGTTCGGGAAATTCTGGACGAAAACAAACGGGAGCGCCACATCCGCGGCGGGATGGCCACAAAACGGAAGTATCAGCATCAATAGCGGGAATGCGGAATGCCGGTCTTGAGGCATTCCGCATTTTTATGCTATAATGCTGTCAGGATTCCCGCCGCCAATTCGTATTATGGTCAGAGGGCTCTCAAAGGAAGCTCTGGATAAATCGGCGAGAGCTGACAGCAAGAGATTTTTCACCAGATGAAGGTTTCGAAAGTGGAGGAATACTTTGTGTATTCCCCACTTTTGAAACCGCACAGCTGGGGAAAAAGATCCGCTGTTCAGCCGAAGACGATTTATTCAGAGTTTCCTAGCAAAACAAAAGGACGGTGACACATTGATGGATGAATTTCACGCCAGACGACTGGTAGACCTTTATGCGGACACGATTCTTCGTATCAGCTACAGCTACCTGAAACAGACCTGCGACGCAGAGGATATCTGCCAGACTGTCTTTCTGAAATATCTCACCAACGATTGTACATTTGACAGCATCGACCACGAAAAAGCATGGATCATCCGAACCACCATCAACGCCTGCAAGGACTACCTGAAAAGCGCCCATTTCCGGCGCACCGTGGCGCTGGATGAAGCCGCGGCGGTAGCCGCGCCGCCGGTGCCGGACACGGAAGTTTTAGACGCGCTGAAGCGGCTGCCGGAGCAGTACCGGATATCCCTGTACCTGTTTTATTATGAAGAATATTCCGCAAGGGAGATCGCCCAGGTGATGGGCAAATCGGAAGCCAACATCACCCAGTACCTGTCCCGCGGGCGGCGGAAGCTGCGCGCGCTGCTGACAGAGGAAAGGAGCCAAGTCGTATGAACTGCAATGTAAAATCGGAACTGCGGCGTTCCATGGACGCCATTCACTTTTCCGGAGACGATAAGGAGCGCATGGTGGCGCTTCTCATGTCCGCCGAAGCCCCGCGCCAGCGCCGGAGCGGGAAAAAGCTTCTGCTGCTGGCTCTGGCGGCCACACTGGTGGTGGGCGCGCTTACCGGCGCGGCGGTGTTCACCCGCTGGTCAAGAAGCGCTCAGACGGCCTATAACCCGCCCCAGCAGGTCAAGGAGCAGGCCGAGAAAAGCGGCCTGTCCGTGATGCTGGAGGACAAGCAGAAGGAGGTAGCCCCCGGCGAGGTGCTCAGCGCCGCCGATCAGGGCATCACCATTACGGCGGTGCAGTCCATTGTGGATAGTTACGGCGCCGATCTGTTCTTCCGGGTCGAGGGCTTTACCCTGCCGGAGGGTCGGAATCCCGAACTTTTCTGGGACCGTGGCGATGTGACAATCGACGGCTCCACGGAATTCTACAGTTCCATGACCGGCTGGTTCTATGACGGCACCACCCGCAATGAAGCCGGGGAATGGGTCTACGCCTCCAACGGCCAGCCCGTCGAATTCGGGAACGACAAATATCAGTCCGCCATTTACCAATGGGTGGCCGATGACGGAAGTCTGGAGTATCAGATGAAAATCCGATTCCGGGATAGCGGTGAACGCTATTGGGGCAAGGAATTTTCCATTCACTTTAACGGCATTGGCGTTGGGGCTGAAAAGGGCGGCATCATGGAGGAGCCGCTGGTATCCGGCAGCTGGGATCTGCACTGGACGCTGACCGGCGCGGACAGCACGAAAAACTCCGTCACCCTCACCCCCAACATGGAGATCGGCGACAGCGGCCTGACCCTATTGGAAGCGGAAGTCGGTCAGAAAACCATCCGTGCGGTCTATCAGTCGGATCACGACTGGGACGGTTGGAAGCAGCTGGAGATGCTTTCCCCCGGCCTTTATCAAATCTGCATGAAAGACGGCAGTGCGGTTCGGGTTGTTCCCACTCAGGAGAACTATGCAAGATGGGAAGCAGAACGCATCTGCGAAGTTACATACGAAACCTTCGACGGAATTCTGGATGTCTCTGCGCTGGATTCTCTGGCCTACGACAAGGGTTCTGAGATTGGCGCCGACGGGAAACGAGTCCACACCTTTGACTACATTCCCATTTCATAAGTTGGCAAACCGGCAAAGAAATCGGGGCTTTGCCGTGAACCAAACACCCCCTTATGTAGGTTTATCACTACATAAGGGGGTGTGTTTTCTATTGTCCGGCTTTACCGGTGCTGTTCACACTGTCAGAGAGTATTTTTATCATTTCCGAAGGAACTTCCCGGAATGTCAGCTCTTAAGCGTTCCACTCCGCCGCCCATTTCCGGAAGGCGGTTTTGCCGCTTTCCTGCCGCATCCGGGCGAGCCATGCCCCGCACTTTGCCTTGTCGCCCCGGTTCCGGGCATCCATGGCGAGGACCTGCAGAAGTTCCAGACTCCGGAGCTTGTAGCCCGCCCGGTTCAGCTGTTCCTCCAGCTGCTCCCGGTCAACGGGCTGTCCAGCGGCGGCGTCCCGGCGGGCTTCCAAAAGGGACAAGCTCTCCTGAAGATTTTTCCGAAGCGCCGCTTTTCCGCCGCTGAGAGCGATAATTCCCCGCAGCCCCTCCATCGCCTCGTCAGCATTCTCTCCCAGCGCCAGCTCCGCCCGAGCAAGGTCGGCATACCACACCCCCGCCACGGGGGCATCCGTATAGAAGCGGGCGGGAAGCTCCCCCAGCACAGACTTTGCCTCAGCATAGCGGCCCGCCGCGAAATAGCTGTCGGAAAGATAAAACCGGCAGACCATACCGTCCCGGCTCTCCCCGGGGATCCGCCGGGCCACGGGCAGGAACTGCTCCAGAAACGCCTCCGGGTCCAGATCCATGTGCAGAATACCCAGCATTCCGGTACAGGCGACGGAAGCGGTGATGTTCCCCAGCAGCCGTGCGGCCGTGCAGCCGATGCCCAGCAGCAGTACGGAGGCAAGAACAGGAATGTACACCGCCCGCCCCCGGTTTCGCATCCACACAAAAACCGTCAGAGCCACGGTAAGAGCCAGCGTCACGCCCATGACGATCCGGCTTCGACGAAATCCTCGATACATATCCATTCCTCCTGTTTTCTCCGGCGCTCCACCGTCAAATTGCTGTCCAAGTCTCTGTGATCCAAGCTGTTTTCTGTTACAGATGCACAGTGATGGTATTATAACAGCCCCGGCAGGAAAAAGCAACGGCGGCCGGTGAAAATGCAGACCCAGCACAATAAGGTGTCGATTCCTGACGCGGATTTCAGGACGAGTCACAAATAATCCCTATTTCTTTTTTCGGCAATATGGTGTATAATGACAATAAATCAAGAAAACAGCAATCAAATTTATGCAAGACCATCAATAAATATGTATGAATTATGACCGAATGGAGGGCTGATATGGTACGGGTCACAGCACTGATGGATGACCACGCTTCGGAGCACAAAGCGCTGACTGCGGAGCACGGACTTTCTTACCTTGTGGAAATGCCGGAGCTGCGGCTGCTGTTCGACTGCGGTGCCTCGGCGGTTCCTATGGCCAACGCCCACAGACTGGGGCTGAGCCTGAAGGAGCTGGACGCCGTGGTTCTGAGTCACAGTCACTACGACCACGCCGCCGGATACCGGGATCTCATTGAGGCGGGTCTTGGCTCCCGGCACCTTTATATAGGCCCCGGCTTCTTCCGGAAGAAGTTCGCCTTCGACGGCCTGCGCTACACGGATCTCTCCGCCGGGTTCGGCGAGGACTTTCTGCAAGATCACGGGATCACCGCCCATGTGACCGACGGCGTTTTGGAACTGGACTTCGGCGTATATCTGGTCTCGGGCTTCCCCCGGGTGACGCCCTTTGAGACGATCCCGGAGCGGTTCGTCTGTCTGACGGAAGACGGCTTCCGGCGGGATGATTTTCCAGACGAACAATGTCTGGTGCTGGAGCGGGGCGGAAAGCTGTACCTCTTTGTCGGCTGCTCTCACCCCGGCATTCTGAATATGGTGCGGCACGTCTTTTCGGTGCTGAATAAGCCCGTGGCTGCCGTGTTCGGCGGCACCCATCTGGTGGAAGCCGGAAAAGATCGGATCCTGAACACCGTGAACGTGCTGCGGGAGATGGGGATGGAGACACTGGGCCTGAGCCACTGTTCCGGCGACGCCGCCGAAGCATTGGCCAGAGACGTATCCGGCGTCCGGGTGTGCCATCTGGCCTGCGGAGACAGCATTTTCCTGGAGTAACGGCCTATGCTGCTGGAAGAATTGGCGGAAGATCTGGTCAGCGCCACCTCCGGGCTGCTGGACGGGCGGATCATCAATATCATGAATCCGGATGGTATCATCATCGCCTCCACCCAGCCGGAGCGGATCGGCACCTTCCACAAGGGTGCCCGGGACGCCGCCGTCAGCGGCAAGCCCGTCAGCATCCGCCCGGATCAGATTCAAGAGTACAGCGGCGCCCGGGAGGGCTACAACATGCCGCTGCGGGTAGGCGGAAATATCATCGGCGTGGTGGGTATCTACGGGGAACCGTCCGAGATCCGTTATCTTGCCCATCTTGTGGAGGTCTACACCGAAAAATATTATCAGCTGGAAGCGCTGATACGTCCCCAGTACGCGCAGGGCGCGCTGAAAAGCATTCTGCTTTCCAAGCTTCTGGAGGGCAGCGCAAAGAGCATCGCGGAGGCAGAGACCCTGATCAAGTCCCGGAACCTTACCCTGCGCTACCCCGTCCGGGTGGCTCTGCTGGCAGACAATGATGGGAAAAACCTCACGGCGCAGCAGGCGGAGGCGGAATTCCACCGCTGGGAAAGCGCCGGTGCGCTTTTGGGGACGGAAGATCTGTGGAGTCTCATCGACGGGCGTCTCATCCTGCTTCTTTCCGACAGACCGGGCCGCAAAGCGGAAGACGTCCAGACCGCCCTTCGGCTGAACCTGAGTCTTCCGGTTCAGGCTCCATGGGAAATCCAGCGGGCCTATCAGCAGGTGCTTCTGCTGGACTCCTTCACGGACAGCGGCCGCAACCTTCTGAGCAATCCGGATACCCGGCTGCGGTACATGCTTCGCTGCACGGCGGTGGAGAATCAGGATTTCGCGGAGGAAATGCTGGCCCGGCTGGACCGGAATTTCTCCCCCGCGGAACAGAAATCCCTGCTGTACACGGCGCAATGCTACTATGCCTGCGAAAAGAGCGTCACCCGGGCCGCTGCCCAGCTGTACGTCCACAAGAACACCCTGCTCTACCGGCTGCACAAGCTCTGGAGCACCCTCGGTGTGGACGACAGCGGCGAATTCCAGCAGGAGTTTACTGTGCGGCTGATCCTTGAATACTATCTTGGTAAACAAGGCCCTCGGGCCTTAAAATAAGGGCATTGGAAAAATGTCTAAAAGGAGGATACATTCATGCAAACCTTTTTCCTGTTCGCACTCATCATAGCGTCAGTCGGGCTGATGGTCATCGCCATTTCAAAATGGAAGATCCATCCTTTCATCGTCATGACGGTCATTGCGCTTCTGGTCGGTCTGATCTGGGGCGCCGTGTATCCGGAGTCTGAGCTGACCCCCGCCAAGGTCGTAAACAGCGTCAAGAGCGGCTTCGGCGACATTATGACGAGCATCGGCATCGTGATTCTCTGCGGTACCATCATCGGCACCATTCTGGAGAAGACCGGTGCCGCGCTGACCATGGCAAACGCCATCCTGAAACTGGTCGGCAAGAAAAGGAGCGTGGTCGCCATGGGCGCCATGGGCTATGTGACCGGTATTCCCGTATTCTGTGATTCCGGCTTCGTGGTCCTGTCCCCCATCAGCCGTGCTCTGGCTGCACAGTCCAACGTCTCTCTGGCCGTTATGGGCACCGCGCTTTCCGGCGGTCTGTACGCCACCCACTGTCTGGTTCCTCCCACCCCCGGCCCCATTGCCATGGCCGGTACGCTGAACGCAGATCTGGGCCTGACCATTCTTGTCGGTCTGGTGATCTCCATTCCCGCCGTTGTGGTTGCCGTCCTGTATGCCAAGCTGGTAGCCAGCAAGATCGACATCCCCGCCAACTCCGAGTATACGCTGGATGAGCTGAAGGAAAAGTACGGCAAGCTGCCCGGTACTCTGCACAGCTTCTCCCCCATTCTGCTGCCCATCGTGCTGATCGCCCTGTCCTCCGTGGCCGCCTTCCCCGGCAGCCCCTTCGGCACTGGCTTCCTGTACACCTTCATCACCTTCATCGGCAATCCCGTTGTGGCTCTGCTGCTGGGTGTGTTCCTTGCCATAACGCTGATCCCCGCGCAGGAAAAATCCCATACTCTGGAGTGGGTCACTCAGGGCGTTACGGACAGCGCTGCCATCCTCGCCATCACCGGTGCAGGCGGCTCCTTCGGCGCCATCCTGAAGCTTCTGCCCATCGCTGATTCCGTCGGCGGTCTTGTCAGCACCGGCATCGGCATTCTGATCCCCTTCATCATTGCCTCCATCCTGAAGCTGGCCATGGGCGCTTCCACTGTCGCGATGATCACCACCGCCGGTATGATGGCGCCTCTGATGGAGACCATGGGCTATACCTCCCCGCTGGCAAAGGTTCTGGTCGTTATGGCCATCGGCGCCGGCTCCATGGTTGCCTCCCATGCCAACGACTCCTACTTCTGGGTCGTGTCTCAGTTCTCCGACATGAAGACCGAAGAGGCCTACAAGTGCCAGACCGGTATGACCGCGGTCATGGGTATCACCATCATCATTCTGCTGTTCGTGATCTCTCTGTTCATCTGATCATACATCCCAAGCCGGGCCGCCGCTGCGGCGGCCCGGCACTTTTCTTTTTCTGAGGAAATCAGAAGCTCCGGCCATGCGGCATTAGAGGCCGCGCCGCCGGTTTTGTCCCTTCGGACTGAAAATTTGAATTACGACCCATTAAAGGAGCATGAACCATGCATATGGAAGACCAGAAAATCCGGGAGGACGCCCGGAAAATAATGGATGCGGCACTGCACGCGGCGCTGCCGGATACCGCCGTGGAGAAGGCGCTGGCGGAGATGCCCGACGCTTCGGGCAGACTCATCCTTGTGGCCGCGGGCAAGGCCGCGTGGCAGATGGCCGCCGCCGCGTACCGGATCCTTGGGGAAAGGATCGACGACGGCATCGTCATCACCAAACACGGCCACGCCATGGGCGCCATCGGCAATCTGACGATCCGGGAAGCCGGGCATCCGGTGCCCGACGCGGACTCCTACAACGCCACGGAAGCGGCCCTGACCATGACGGCCGGATTGAAGGAAACGGATACAGTCCTGTTTCTGCTGTCCGGCGGCGGCTCGGCGCTGTTTGAAAAGCCCCTGATCCCGCCGGAGGAAATGGATGACATCACCCGGCAGCTGCTGGCCTGCGGCGCGGACATTGTGGAGATCAACACCCTGCGCAAACGGCTGTCCGCCGTAAAGGGCGGTAAATTTGCCCAGCACGCAGCCCCCGCCCGGGTGTATTCTGTGGTTCTGTCGGACATTCTGGGAGACCCGCTGGACATGATCGCATCCGGCCCCGCCTATCCGGACAGTTCCACCGCCGAACAGGCCCGGGCCGTTGTAAAAAAGTACGGGCTGAAGCTTTCGGCAGCTGCTCTGGAGCTGCTGGACAGGGAAACCCCGAAGCAGCTGGACAATGTGACCACCCGCATCACCGGCTCCGTCCGGCAGCTGTGCGCCGCGGCGTCCGAAACCTGCCAGACGCTGGGCTATACCCCCGTTGTTCTGACGGCATCACTGGCCTGTGAGGCCCGGGAGGCCGGCGCGTTTCTGGGAGCCGTCGCCCAATACCATCAGGATTCGGCCCAGTCCCTCGCCTTTATCGTGGGCGGTGAGACCGTGGTGCATCTGACGGGAACCGGCAAGGGCGGACGAAATCAGGAAATCGCGCTGGCAGGGGCGAAGCTTCTGGACGGTCTTACGGGCACGGCCCTGTTCTCCCTCGGCTCCGACGGCACCGACGGCCCCACTGACGCGGCAGGTGGTATCGTCACCGGAGAAACAGCCGGGACACTGCGGGAAGCCGGTGTGGACATTGACCGTGTTCTGAAGGACAACGACGCCTACCACGCGCTGGCAAAGGCCGACGGCCTGATCTTTACCGGCCCCACCGGCACCAATGTCAACGACCTGACGGTGCTGCTGATTCGGCGATAAACCAAACCCACACTTCTCAGGGCTGCCTTTGCAGGCAGCCCTTTTTTGTAAAAAATGATTTCCCAGGAACGGACGTTATACGTTATAATAGCGCAAAATACCTTACAGACCGCACCCCTTCTGTCAAAAAAGGCCAACCGCCTTTTTGACAGTCTAAGCGGCGGGTTTCCCCGCCGCTGCCTTCGTCCTAAAGATCGTCCGCGTCCTGCACCGGCTTTTCCTCCGGGTGCCTGACCAGCCCCGTGTAGCTGCCAAAGGGGTCGGTCACGATCTTCTCTTTTTTCGCCATGTTCTCACCTCCATGGCTATTGTCTGCCCATCGGCGGCAATTATGTTGCATTTCCCGTCCGGAAATGATAAACTGTAGAAAAAACGAAGGGAGATTTGCCATGTTCAGCATCACCCTGATCACCATGGGCAAGCTCAAGGAAAAATTCTACATTTCCGCCGCCGAGGAATACAAAAAACGTCTGGGCGGATACTGCGCCTTTACCCTTCTCGAGCTGCCGGAAGCACGGCTTCCCGAAAATCCTTCCCCCGGCGAGATCGAGGCGGGACTGGAAAAGGAGGCCGAGCTGATCTTCTCCAAAATTCCCAAGGGTTCGTGGTTCTGCGTCCTCACCCCCGAAGGGAAGGAGCTATCCAGCGAAGCCTTCGCGGACAAGCTCCGGGACGTGAAAAATTCCGGCAAGTCCAGTGCCTGCTTTTTGATCGGCTCCTCCTTCGGTATGTCTCCCCGGGTCAAGCAGAGGGCGGATTTCCGTCTTTCCATGGGAGCGATGACCTTCCCCCACCATCTGGCGCGGATTATGGTTCTGGAACAGCTCTACCGGGCGGAAGCCATTCAGGCGGGAAGCAAGTATCATAAATAGACCTCTTTTAAGGCTCCACGCACAGGCGCGGAGCCTTTTCTGCGCCCAATGTGTTTCCTTTTCAGATTCCTGTATTTATTTTATATGAAGTACCTTGACAGATGAGGTACTTTGTGTTATACTGCTCGCGTAAGGAGGGATGCCTGTGTCTATTGCCGGTGATTTGATACGGGGGCATACCGACGCCATCATTCTGGCGCGGCTGCTTCGCGGCGACAGCTACGGCTACGAAATCAACAAAGTCATTGCCACCCTCTCCAACAACCGCTTTGAGCTGAAGGAAGCGACCCTTTACACGGCGTTCAAGCGGCTGGAGGAGCTGGGCTACATCGCTTCATACTGGGGCGACAGCGGCGCGGGCGCACGGCGGCGCTACTACACCATCACATCCGCAGGACGGGAAGCCTGCCACCGTCTGCTGGGAGAATGGCAGGAAACAAAAGAAATTATGGATAAACTTCTGGAAGTGGAGGAGAAATTATGAGAGAGCAGCTGATTCAGTACGTGCAGCTTCTGTTCGCGGGAGCCGCGGATTGCGACGATACCCGGCAGGAAATTCTGCAAAACACCTTAGACCGCTACGACGATCTGGTCGCCGCCGGAAAAACGCCGGAGGCCGCCTACCGTCTTGCCATCATGGGCATCGGCGACATTAACGAAATTCTGGGCAGAGCCCCCGGTGCCGCTCCCCTGCCCGGCCCGGCAGCCAAGCAGGAGGAGCATGACACCCCCACAAAGAAGCTCCTCCGCACCATCGCGATTGGACTGTACATTCTCTGCCCCATCCCGCTGTTCGTTCTGAGCGGTATGTGGAACATGGGAATTCCGGGTCTGTGCGGGACACTGACCCTCGTGGCCGTCGCCACGGTGCTCATCATTCTGGGCGCTAAGAAGGAAACCGAAAATGCAGACGTCGAGCCGGGTACTCCCCAGTCGGCGCTTGCCAAGAGCATCAACGGCCTGATCTGGGCAATTGGCCTTGCGATCTATTTCATTGTCAGCTTCCTCACGGGCGCATGGTACATCACATGGGTGATCTTCCCCATCACCGCCGCCGTGCAGGGGCTGGTCAAAGCCATTCTTGACCTGAAGGAGGGTAAATAAGATGAAAAGCAATGCAATCGTTCGCATCGTCATCTGGAGCGTTGTGATTTTTGTGCTGCTGGCAATTCTCATTGCCGGGCTGGGCAACAACCTCTTCACGATGTTCCACGGCAGCACCGATACGGTGTACCACAGCACCGATGTCGCAGCCTCCGAGTCTCCATCGGGTCAGTCCGATACTCCCATCGCAGAACGCTCTGTCTCCGTGGTATCGCAAACCAGTGTCTACACCATGCCCAACACCCAATCTGCTTCTGTCGGCGCACTGAATGTGGGCGACAATGTGGTCATTGACCGTTCCGAGGAGGTAGGCGGAGGCAGCTGGATTCACATCACCTCCCCGGTTGACGGCTGGGTTAATGCTGAGTGTCTCAAGCTGAACGGTGTCAACCAGACCGGTTCGGTCGGTTCCACAGACCCCGCTGCCATCCGGGAAATCAAAATCGAATGGATTTCCGGTTCCGTCACCGTCGAGCCGGGGGACGTGCAGGAAATTACCTTTCTCGAATCCGGCAATGGCACCGACAAATATGAGATGGTCTGGAAGCAGTCCGGCGACGAACTGGTTATCCAATACAGCAAGGGCAGCAGCACCGCCGGCTTTGGCCTTCACTTTGGCGACGGCAGCAAAGACCTGACCGTCACCGTTCCCCGGGGCTGGGTCTGTGATTCTCTGGAACTCGACACCGCTTCCGCCGATCTGACCGTCCGCGACATGATCATCCGGGAAATGGAGATCGACTCCGCCAGCGGCACCGCCAAATTTGAAAACTGCGCGGTCAGCAGTCTGGACGTGGACACCGCCTCCGGAGACGTCACGTTTTCCGGAAGTCTGAACGAGCTGGACTTTGAGGCCGCCTCCGCCAGTTTTACCGGCGTGCTGAAGAATGTTCCCGACAAGGTGAAAATGGACTCCATGTCCGGCGGCCTGACCCTCACCCTGCCCGAAGACGCGGGCTTCACCGTCAGTCTGGACGCCATGAGCAGCGACTTTTCCTCCGACTTCCCCACCGTAAAGAAGAATAAGAGCTACGTCTGCGGCGACGGACACTGCAAGATCGACGTGGACGCCATGAGCGGCGACGTGTCTATTCTCAAGCAGTCGGCAGATGCCGCCGTCAAGAAATAAATTCTGCCGGGGAACGGTTCAACTGTTCCCCGGCATTGTTTTATACTGAACTTCAATTAAAATCTTTAAAAAAGATTTTAATTGTCCGAAGGGCATGAAGTTCATATGAGACTTGTTTTGTGATTTCTTTCCTTATAAATCACAAAACCGGCAGCGCCATTAGGCGATGCCTTCCTGATTAAAATCAAAGATTTTAATCAGGAAATAGTATTAGAATTCGCCCGCGTCGTACATGACCGCAGACAGAGCGCACAGCGGCGCTGTTTCGCACCGCAAAATTCGTTTTCCCAGCGTGCAGACCTGCAATCCGGTTTCCCTTGCCTGCCGGACTTCCTTTTCTTCCAGCCCGCCCTCCGGGCCGGTGAGCAGACTGACGGTCCGGTATTCGCCGCTGAGAGCCATTTTCAGCGTCACGGCCTGCTCGTTTTCGTAGAACATCAGCGCCTTGTCGGCTTCGGACGCCCGACTCAGCGCGGCATGGAAGCTGTCCAGCACCAACACCCTGGGAATCCTCCCCCGTCCGGACTGTTCCGCTGCGGACGCTGCAATCTTCTGCCAGCGTTCCAGCTTCTTTTTGAGGCTTTTTTCATCGGGTCTGGACACGCACCGGGCGGAAGGGAACGCTACGATCTCGTAAGCCCCCAACTCGGTGGCCTTCTGGATTACATGCTCCAGCTTGTCCGCCTTGGGAAAGGCCATGTACACACTGACCCGTACCGCCGCTTCCGACGTGGATTCCCGCCGCTTAAGCACATTCAGCTTCATTTCCCCGGCGTCCGTCACTTCGCAAAGGCACTCCGTCCCCTGCCCGTCGCACACCAGAACCGTCTCCCCGGCCTTCAGCCGCAGCACCTTCGCGTGCTGGGCATTCTCCCCGGTCAGCACGACGGTATCGGCTCGCAGTTCCTCGCCGTCCGCAAAAAAGCGCACCATACGCCCATTCCCCCTTTTTACAGTATAGTGTAGCAGAGCGGGCGCAAAGTTGCAAGGGTTTTGCGGAAAAACTATTGACAAATCCCGCAGTCAAGGTTATAATATTCAGGCAAGTTTGCGAGAGTGTTGGAATGGTAGACAAGCACGTTTGAGGTGCGTGTGGTTACGCCGTGGGGGTTCGAGTCCCCTCTCTCGCACCAATAAGGACGATAATTTTGATACCAATCGTATCTCAATTATCGTCTTTGTTTTATGCTATAAATGAGCAAATTTTTCAGTTTGCACAAATCAAGATACCATTTGTTCATGTAACGAAGACAAACATAGGAATTTGCTCTTCCATTTGGAGACAAAATTGTGCAGTATCATAGATTTGCTCTTTTATAGTTCTCTATATTGCTTTTTCGCAAATCAGTGATACAATGAATATGTATATCTAGGCAAACCCGTCGAGATGGTTAAGGAATTTACAAAAATACGGAAGGGTGACCAGTATGGCTTTGATTACTTGTCCCGAATGCGGCAAACAAATTAGCAGCCTTGCAGAAAGCTGCCCCAGCTGCGGATACCCGATTGCCAAGCTTATGGACCAGACAGCTACAACTGAGGAAAAACCTACAAAAATTCAGACAATGGCTGAAGAAGCATCTGCTGAGGCCACAGCTCCCTTGGAGAATATCGATGCTCCCGCAGAACAGAATAGAGCGGACTCTGAAAATAACATCACCCCCAAAAAGCATGCAAAAAAATGGGTTGTTCTGGGTATCGTTGTAACGGTTGTGATTTTGATAGCCGTAGCGGCGTCGTATATCTATCTGTACAAAATTCCTCATGACAAGGCTGTTGCTAATTTCAACAATTCTGTTTCCCAATATAACGAGGCTGTTTCGGGTCTTGAAGATAGAAACCGGGAATTAGCTGACCATATTATGTCCCTGGGTCTTGTTCTTAACGCGGAAAACATGCCTCTTGATGACTTTCTGCTATCGGACGCAAAGTCTGTGTTAGAGAAAGCTCGTGGAATAGCGGTGGATTCCGCTCCTGCACTTTCCGAAATGCCGGCAAGGACCGAGGAAATCAACGCCCAAGCAGCGAAGATCATGGAATTGATTCCTCAAGTACAGGCAATGGGTGATTATAGTGCTACAATTGATGTACTAGTTGCAACTGAATCCAAATACCAATCTATGATTGATAAGTTCAAACCCTGTGAGGCCGAAGTCATATGGATAGGGGTTGATGAAGATTCCACGGTTCTTCGCTTCGTAGCAAAATTGACTAATGATAACCCCTATACCCTGAGAGATGTTGCAACTGAATGGGTGGCGTATAATAAAAATGATTCCATTGTTGGCTCCCATGTAGGAGCACGGCCTGATATACCTGCTCATGGTTGCGTATACTATGTAGGCGGCGCTGGTGGTTCGCTGTCTGGGGTTCCTTCACGTGTTGATGTAAAGGTAACAAACGATGGCCTTTTGACAAATAGAGAAATGCCACAGATTTCCGTTGATAATGTGCAGATAAAGAATCACGGTTATGGATGGTTTGAAGTTACAGCGGATTGTATAACAGATTCGGATATTACTACAGCAAATCTAAGCGGTCAGGTGGTCATTAAAGATGCCGACGGGCAAATAATTGATGCAGATTTCGGAATTACAAATAACCTCCCTGCATCAATTGACGCTCAAGGAAAATTCACAGTATCTGGCGATTTCTTTGATTTGCCTGCCATTCCCGCTACTGCAGAAGTTTATGTGTACTATACATGGCAATAACCGCTGGCATGGGGGTTCCCTTTACTCCCAGGGGGTTCATTCGTATCATAATTACCAGCATTTGCCAGAAAAAGGCTGCCCGACCGGGCAGCCTTTTTCTGGTGCGAGAAGCGGACTCGAAAGGCTGTTAAAAAACGTGCCGGCGGCACGTTTTTTAGCCCGTGGAAGAGTCCCCTCCGATTTCAGGCGCATCCCGTAGGGATGTGCCTGAAATCGGAACCCTGTCCGACGCCGCAAGCACCCGGTCAAACAGCATATTTCCGACATTTTTCCCCTAAAAAATGCAGACTATTCTGCCCCGGAGGCGCATAATGAATCGAAATCTGACAAAAGGCTCCGTCACCAAATCCATGCTGCTGTTCGCGATCCCCATGATTCTGGGCGACCTGATCCAGCAGTGCTATAACATTGCCGACACCCTGATCGTCGGGCAGTTTCTTGGGCGCAATGCTCTCGCGGCGGTGGGGTCATCCTTCACGCTGATGACCTTCCTCACCTCCATCATCCTTGGCCTGTGCATGGGAAGCGGCGCGCTGTTTTCCATCCGCTTCGGCCAGCGGGACGAAACCGGTCTTTGCGAGGACATCTGCGCGTCCTTCTATTCCATCGCCGCCGCGACGGTGCTTCTGAACGTCATTGCTTACCTCTGTCTGGACGCGCTTCGTGTATTTCTCCACGTCCCTGACGAGGTGTGGGGGGATATGCGCGCCTATCTGTTCGTGATTTTTATGGGAATCCCCGGGATTTTCCTGTACAATTTCTTTGCTTCTTTCCTGCGGTCGGTGGGAAATTCTGTGGTGCCGCTGGTATTTCTGGCCGTTTCCGCCGTGGTGAATATCGTTCTGGATCTGTGGTTCATCATTGGGCTAAAGCGGGGCGTCGGGGGCGCTGCGGAGGCGACGGTGATCGCCCAGTACCTTTCCGGCATCGGCATTGCGGTCTACGCCCTTCTGCGCTGCCCTCAGGTGCGCTCCATCCGGCGTCTTCGCAGTCTGCGGTGGTCGCGCATTTCCGAAATTCTCTCCTTCTCCACCCTGACCTGCGTTCAGCAGTCGGTGATGAATCTGGGCATTCTCACGGTGCAGGGACTGGTCAACAGCTTCGGCACGGTGGTCATGGCCGCGTTTGCCGCCGCTGTGAAGATCGACGCCTTCGCCTACATGCCGGTGCAGGACTTCGGCAACGCCTTTTCCACGTTCATCGCCCAGAACTACGGCGCAAGGGAAACCGGTCGAATCCGCTCCGGCCTGAAAAGCGCCGTGTGCATCTCCATGGCCTTCTGTCTGGTCGTATCCGCCCTTGTCTTCATTTTTGCCCGTCCGCTTATGACGATTTTCGTGGAAGCCGGGGAGACAGAGATCATTCAGGCGGGCGTACAGTATCTGCGCATTGAGGGCGCGTTCTACTGCGGCATCGGCTGCCTGTTCCTGCTCTACGGGCTGTACCGGGCGCTGGAAAAGCCGGGGATGAGCGTGGTGCTGACCGTCATTTCTCTGGGCACCCGGGTGGCTCTGGCGTATCTTCTTTCCGCCATCCCCGCCGTCGGCGTGGTGGGCATCTGGTGGTCTGTCCCCATCGGCTGGTTTCTGGCGGATATGACAGGTCTGCTCTATTTCAAAATCCGGAAAAACAAGCTGCTGCCCTTGGACAAAGCATCCATCCGCTGAGCAGCAGACGAGGCGGGCAAGTGCTTCATGCACTTGCCCGCCTGCAATTATTTACGCTTTCACGAGAATACCGCTTATATCGGTCTGCCGTCCGCCTGTGGTAAAGGCTGCCGTCTTGCCGTCATGGGTGAGCTTGTAGGTTTCCCCCGCCGCGCCCTTTTCCAGCAAATCAGCGAGCCGGAACGCGGAGGTCGCATCCTTGGTGACAAAGACGATTTTTTTCACGCCCTGCGCCTTGAGGGTGCTGATACCGCTGAGTTCTCCCGTCAGCACGGCAAAGTCGGCGTCAACGGTGACGGTCAGCACGCCGTCCTTCTGCTCGGCCGTGTAGGCAATGTCCTTGCCGTCCTTGTCGGTCACGCGGTAGAGGGGGCTTTGCAGAGTATCCGCGTCGCCGGATTTCGGTTCCGGCACCACAAGCGTTCCAATCTGAAATTCGATCGTCTCGTCGCCCAGCCGCAGGACACAGGTGACGGGGTAGGTACCCGGCGCGGCAGGAACGGTCTCGCTGCTGCCATAGAGAATTTTTTCTACAGTACCCTCGCCGGACGCTGTCACGGTGAACTTGCCGTTTTCGCTGCGGATGTCCAGAGCGGTCAGGTTTTCCGGGTCGCCGTCGTGATTTTCGCCGCTCAGGCGCATGTTGATGTAGTCCTTCAGCGCCTCAATATCACTGCCGTTCCGGCCGTTGATCGTCACATCCGGGCCGAGGACATAGTGCCCTTCGAGGCTCTTGTGGTTGCTGCCCTGCCCGTCGCCGATGCGGCCGATGGCATTTTCATCCAGCGTGTATTCGATTTTCTTTGTCTCATAATTAAAGGCAACTTTGTCGTTCAAGGGCATACCCGTGGTAATGCGGGCGTTGCCGAGGATAAGAATGGTTCCGCGCATATCATCTTTGTCGTCGCTGCCGATGGCAGCGGCACTATCGCCCGCTATGGCGGTGACCTGCGCGTTGTCCTGGATGATGATCAGTCCGGCCATATGTTCACCATCACCGGCACCGATGCCCGCACCTTCATCCTCGCCGATCGCCGTCACCTTTGCACTGTCCCGGATGATGATTCTGCCGGTAGATGTGATGGAACCGTCATTTCCAGAGCCAATGCCTGCGCTTTCATCGTCACTTCCCGCAGTCACCCGAGCGTTGCCGCCGATGATGACGGTGCCGGATACGTCGCCATCCTCACCGGAGCCGATACCGGTGCCGCCTTCTTCACTCCACGCGGTTACCTTCGCGTTGCCGCCAATCGTAATCGTCCCGGACATCTCGCCCTTTTGGGGGTCATATGCTGATTCGCCGGCGCCAATTCCTGCACCGTCCCAGCCGCTTCCGGCCGTAACCTGCGCATTGTCGCTGATGGTGATGCTTCCGGACATATTGCCGTATTTGCCGGAGCCGATACCCGCACCGTCCTCCTGGCTGAAGGCGTTGACCTTTGCGTTTCCGTCAATGGTGATGCTGCCGGACATATTGCCGTCTTCGCCGGAACCGATGCCTGCACCGTCACCACGGAAATCATCTTCCTCGTCATCTTCCGTGGTGACGGTGGCGCTGCCGGTAATATGGATTTTACCGGACATGTCTTCACCCTTGTGGCTGCCGATTATGGCGTTATCGTTTTCATTCTCTGTACTATCGCCGATTTCGGCCTCCAGCGAGCCGCTGCCGGTGATGGTCACATCGCCGGCGGAGACATGCAGAGCAGAGCCGCTTTCGGAGAAAATCTTGTTGTCTCCCTCCAGTGTGATGTTCGCGCTGGAGCTGCCCACGTCGATGGCGTCGCCTGTGCTGCTGATGTTGATATCCTGAATGGTGACGTTTGCCGTTGCATTGTCAGAGGTGGATATGGTGATGGTGCTGTCCGTTGTCTTAGAGCTGTCGCGCTGCTTGATGACAGGCGCGTCATCCGCAACGTCTGTGCTGCTTCCCTGGGACACCGTCTGGCCGCTGTCTCCGGCGCTGACGGTAATGTCGCCGTCCTCCAGATACCATTCCGCCGCAAACGCGGTCACAGACAGGTTCACGACCAGCAGCAGCGCGATGATCGCGGAAATCAGTCTTCTCATTTTCATTGGATGTACGTTCTCCTTTCTCGTCCTGACCCGTACCCGTCGGGCAGACAGTCGGGGATTGCATCGGGGTACCCCATTGTGAACTTTCCGAAGGCTATTCGGTGCATACACCAATGATAACAGATAAAGTCTTTCCTGTCAAGCATTCTCCCGGCGGACATTTTTTGCCCCGCCTGTGCCGTTGACTAAACCGTCAGGCTATGCTATAATGCCGCTCAAACAGCACGGCAAACGTCGATTTGCCGCCATATAAGAAAGAGGGGTCATCCTTGATGAATGTACGGAAAGCACAAAAAGCTGACATTGACAGTATCGAAAAAATCTACGACCGCATTCATGACAGCGAGGAACAGGGGCTTTCCACCATCGGCTGGATTCGCGGCGTCTACCCCACCCGAAAAACGGCAGAAGCCGCTCTGGAGCGAGGCAATCTGTTCGTCATGTTGGATGACGGAAATGTAGTTGCCACCGCCGTCATCAACCAGACGCAGGTGTACGAGTACAAAGACGCAGCATGGAAGCACGCCGCGGAAGACCGCGAGGTCATGGTGCTGCACTGCCTTGTGGTTGACCCACTGAAAGGCGGAAAGGGATATGGCCGCGCTTTCGTCGCATACTATGAGGATTACGCAAAACAGCACGGCTGCCCTGCTCTGCGCATGGACACCAACGTGAAAAATAAGCGGGCGCGAAAGCTGTATCACACGCTGGGATACGAGGAAGTCGGCATCGTGAAGTGCGTCTTCAACGGCATTCCCAATGTGCAGCTTGTGTGTCTGGAAAAATATCTGGGATAAGAAAAAGCTCCCTTCCGACGGTCTTTCGCCTGTCGGAAGGGAGCCTGTTTTTAGTTTGCCGCTGTGTTGTCCTTATAGTAGTCCGTATCCAGAATCAGATTGTTGATCCGCACGAACTGCTGCACCTTTTGGGCCATTGCGTCAAGGGTTTCGCTGCTGGTCTCCGCTTCACCGCCGGTGATGCTGAGAACACGCTTTGTCCCCGCGTCGTAGGCGATATCTCCGGATATCCAGCTGCCGTCGGAGAACAGCGCGTAGCCCTCATAGGTGGGGTCAAAGGCGTCCCGGCCTATGTAATCATAGGGGCTGTCCACGCCCAGAAGACTCAGCATCGTGGGCAGGAGGTCAGAGGTGTTCAGCGTCTTGTCCACCTTCATGGGCTGCAAATCCGCGCTCCAGATGAAGCAGGGCGTCTTTTCCAGCAGCAGGGCGTCGTCCACTCCGGAGAGAGCAAACAGGGACGCTTCGTCCTTGTAGCCGTAGGTGTAATGGTCGGTAACGCCAATGATGACGGTGTTTTCCAGCTGTCCCTTGTCCTCCAGCTCCTGAAGCAGCCGGGCAAAAAGATCATCCACCAGCTTGGCCTTGAGATAGGCGCAGTCCGTTTCCTCATTGCCCGTAAGCCCCCGGAATTCCGGGTACTTTTTCAGCGCCCAATAGCTCAGGACTTCATTGTACTTGTAGCTCAGATGGGCAGAACGGGTGATAATGAAGTTCAGGGTTGGCTGTCCCTCCCGGAAGAATTCGGCATTCAGGCCGGGATTGTCAAACAGCAGCTGATCGTCATACAGAAGGTCTTCCTCGTCTTCGCCGATGTAGTCCCCGTAGCAGACGTACTCCGAATACCCCATGGCGGGGGAGAACACGCCGCGGCTGTAGAAGCTGGGGTCATTATAATGGAAGGTCTTGGCGGAATATCCCTCCTGCGTCAGCAGGCTGGCAAGGGACTGGCGGTAGGTGTTCGTGATGTAGTCGAAAGCATAGCCGCCCTGACTGCTCAGGAACGAGCCGGTATTCACGCAGAACTCCGAATTGAAGGTGCGGATGCCGCCGTAGCCCGGCGTGTAGAAGTGAGTGAAGGAAATGCCCTCGGACATAAGCCGTTCCAGCGTGGGGGTGTACTCCCCGATCATCCAGTCGTCCATGGACTCCATGAGCACCAGAACCACGTTTTTCCCTTCCAGCAGGCCGGTCATTTCGTTGTCGCCGCCCACAGTCCGGTTGGCAAAATAGGCGTTGATCTCCGCTTTCCCTGCCTTCTGCGCCGCGGCGTAGCTTGGCGTCAGGGGGTAGATGCCATTTTTGTAGATGTCCTTTTCCAGCGTCTGGTACAGGCCGCAGACCTGATACAGCCGGTGGGCATTGAACATATTGTCGTAGGCCGCCTCAGCGGACTGAACTCTGCCGTAATCGGAGGAGGCGTACCGGATGTTGCCGTCCTGCACAAACACCGCCTGCGGCAGGCAGGCCGCGCCTAACGACGCGGCGATGACCACCGCCGCAGCCGCGATTCCGGTTGACCATTTCTGCTTCCACCTTGGGAATTTCGCCAGAATCACGATACCCTGCACCGCCAGCGCCGCCAGTCCCAGCCACCAGCCGATGGGGTAGCTCAGCAGGACGGAAAAATAGTCCGACCCCTCAGACGCATAGCGGAAATCCGACAGCCACATCATCTCGGAAAACAGATAAAAATACCCTGTCTGCACAGCGGCGTAGATCGCGGCGACGAAATACAAAATACCGTACACCACTCTCCCCGCCTTGGCCGGGAACAGCCTGACAAAGCCGCTCAGAATCGCCGCCCACAAAGCGCCGAAAGCCAGCGGCCAGAGCTGCGCCAACCGGAACGCCTCCGTATTCAGGGATAAAAAGAAAAAGGCAAACACTTCCACCAGAAAGAAGGACAGCGGCAGGAAAAGAAAATGTATACGCCGCCGTGTTTTTTGTTTGCCCGAGGTCATGCCCACGAATCATCCGCTCCTTTATCGAAACTCATGGTATTGTATCACAAAATGCCGCAAATGTACACTTAAGAATTCCTTGTATCGATATTTTTCACAAAAAATTTATTTTCCTCTTGTAAAATCTTCCTAATTGACGTATACTGAATGCAACTTCGAAGAAATCGGCGATTGCTTTCGGTGATTTCTTCCTTATACTTTCTGCGAGAAAAGAGGACACCCATATGGATTTGATTACCGTCCGCGATCTGTTCAAGAACACCGAAAAATATGCCGGCGTCGAAGTGAACGTCGGCGGCTGGGTGCGAAACCGCCGGGGCAGCAAGCAGTTTGGCTTTATCGTCCTGAACGACGGTACTTATTTCACCCCCGTGCAGGTGGTGTATAACGACGCCCTGGAAAATTTCCAGGAAATTTCCAAAATCAACATCGGCGCCGCCCTAATCATTCGCGGCACGCTGGTTCTCACCCCGGACTCCAAGCAGCCCTTTGAGATTCAGGCCGAGCAGATCACGGTGGAAGGCCCTTCCACCGGCGACTATCCCCTCCAGCCCAAGCGCCACTCCATGGAGTTCCTGCGCACCATCAACCATCTGCGTCCCCGCACCAACACCTTTCAGGCGGTGTTCCGCGTCCGCAGCCTTGCCGCTATGGCCATCCACCAGTTCTTCCAAGAGCGGGACTTTGTGTATGTCCACACGCCCCTGATCACCGGCTCCGACTGCGAGGGCGCGGGCGAAATGTTCCAGGTCACCACCCTTGACCTGAACAACGTCCCCAAGACCGAGGACGGCAAGGTCGATTACACCCAGGACTTCTTCGGCAAGCCCACCAACCTGACCGTTTCCGGCCAGCTTAACGGCGAAACTTTTGCCATGGCTTTCCGCAACATCTACACCTTCGGCCCCACTTTCCGGGCGGAGAACTCCAACACCACCCGCCATGCCGCCGAATTCTGGATGATCGAGCCGGAAATCGCCTTTGCCGACCTGGAAGACGACATGGAGTTGGCCGAGGCCATGATCAAGTATATCATCTCTTACGTTCTGGAGCACGCCCCCGAAGAAATGAACTTCTTCAACGAGTTCATCGATAAGGGACTGCTTGACCGTCTTCACAACGTCCTGCACAACGAATTCGGCCGCATCACCTACACCGACGCCGTGGCGCTGCTGGAAAAGCACAACGATGAATTTGAGTACCCCGTCCACTGGGGCAGCGACCTGCAGACCGAACACGAGCGCTTCCTAACGGAAAAGGTGTTCAAGAAGCCCGTCTTCGTCACGGATTACCCCAAGGAGATCAAGGCGTTCTACATGAAGCTGAATCCCGACGGCAAGACCGTGGCCGCTATGGACTGTCTGGTTCCCGGCATCGGCGAGATCATCGGCGGCAGCCAGCGTGAGGACAACTTTGACATCCTGAAGAACCGCATCGAAGAACTTGGCATGAAGCCTGAGGACTATGCCTTCTATCTCGACCTGCGCAAGTACGGCTCCGCCCGTCACGCGGGCTACGGTCTGGGCTTTGAGCGCTGTGTCATGTACCTCACCGGAATGGGCAACATCCGGGACGTGCTTCCCTTCCCCAGAACCGTGGGCAACTGCGACCTGTAATTGCAGCACCATCAATTGCAAAAGGCGAACCGCGTGAAGCGGTTCGCCTTTTTTGATGGAAATCATCCGGTCAGGAAACGGAAAACCGCCCGAAAGAAGCAAGCTTCTTTCGGGCGGAAATTCATTTTTGCATTCTTAATTACACAGCCAGGAAGAACTTCACCAGGAACAGAGCGGAGATCACGTAGGTCAGGACGGAAACTTCCTTGGCCTTGCCGCCGAAGATCTTCATGATGGTGTAGGAAATCAGACCCAGGCCGATGGCGTGGCCGATGGAGCCGGAGATGGGCATACCGATGAGCATCAGCGCCACGGGAACCATCTGATCCATATCGTCGAAGTCGACCCGCTTCAGACCCTGGAGCATCAGGATGCCCACGTAGATCAGAGCAGCGGAGGTGGCAGCGGCGGGGATGATGGCAGCGATGGGGGCGATGAAGATGCAGGCCAGGAACAGCAGGCCGGTGACGACAGCGGTCAGACCGGTGCGGCCGCCGGCCTCAACGCCGGAAGCGGACTCGATGAAGGTGGTGATGGTGGAAGTACCGGTGCAGGCGCCGGCGATGGTGCCGATGGCGTCGGACAGCAGAGCTTCCTTCATGTTGGGCATATCGCCCTTCTCGTCCACCATGCCGGCGCGGGAGGCGGTGCCCACCAAAGTGCCGATGGTGTCGAACATGTCAATGATGCAGAAGGTGATGATCAGGGTGATGGCGGTGAACCAGCCGATTTCCATGAAGCCGGCGAAGTTGAACTTGAACAGGGTAACCTTGGCCATATCGGCGAAGGGAGGCAGGAAGGAAGCGGTAGCCAGAGAAGCGAAGGGGTTGGTGTGCAGGAAGGCAAAGGAGCCGATCCAGTAAATCACGGAAGCGACGAGCATACCGTACAGCACGGAACCCTTGATGCCCTTCTTGGACATCGCCAGGATGACAAACAGGCCGACAAACATGGTCACGACGGTCAGGATCATGGTGGCGAAACCGGTGTCGCCCATGTTATTCTGCAGGTAGCTGGGAGTCAGTGCGCCAAAGAAGTCACGCATGACATAGAAGGGGGTGGTGAAGCCGTTGCCCTCTGCATAGACACCCACGTTGGAGCCAAGGCCGATATTCATCAGCATCAGGCCGATAGCGGGAGAGATGCCCAGACGGATGCCGAGGGGAATGGCCTCCACGATCTTCTCGCGGACGTTGAAGATGGACAGGACAACGAAGACGATGCCCTCCAGCAGGATGATGACCAGAGCGGCCTGGAAGGAAGCCACGTAGGTCATGCCGGTCATGGCAACGATGTTGCCGACGACCACGGCAAAGAAGCTGTTCAGACCCATACCGGGAGCCATTGCGAAGGGCTTGTTGGCCAGGAACGCCATGCAGAACGTACCGATGGCAGACGCGATGCAGGTTGCCAGGAACACGCCGTTCCACAGATCCTGTCCGGCGGCGCCGAAGCCGGTGAGCAGGTTCGGGTTCAACGCGATGATGTAGGCCATCGTCATGAACGTCGTGAGGCCAGCCACGACCTCAGTCTTGACGGTGGTCTTGTTCTCGGAGAGCTTGAAAACTTTCTCTAACATAGTATCGACCTTTCTTTTTAGTTTTCCGGCAGCGCCGGTGGAAAAGTACAAGTTCATTGTAACATTTTCCAAAAATAATACAATACAGAAGACAACACAAACTTGTGAATAAATTATGTCCTGTTTTCGTCGTTTTGACAAATCGCCGCTTTTCCCGGTGTTTTCTGCGGCGATTCCTTTGGATTTTCACCCGTTTTGGAAACGAATCTATGAACATCGCTCTGAATCGTACCGGAATAAGTATCGATATTTAAGGGGCTTCCTCAATTTTGGGAGGAAGCCCCTTACTGTTAAAGTCCTGTTTTTGATTGCTTTTACTGCTTCGGCGCGCGTTTCCGGCAGAGATAGATGTCCAGCTTTTCCTTCATGTTCTCCGGCATCTCCCGGGCTACGGGGCACCGGGCAGCGTTCGCCATGCGCTCCGCAAAGGCAATGAGGAAATCCGTATCCAGCACCATCTGCTCGCCCTTCATCAGTGCCATGGTGTCATAGCGGTTGTGAATGGTGGCAGTATTGGGGGGCGCGATGCGGGCGAAGGACACCGCCGGGACGCCCTTGTCGGCGAAGGGCGTGGAGTCGCTGGAATACACGTCCTGCTTCACCTCCACCGGGAAGCCCAGCTCGTCGCCCAGATAGGAAATATAATGGCACATCTTTTCCTCGCCGGTGACGCAGGAGATAAACTTGCCCATAATGCAGCCGATCATGTCCAGATTGATGTTCAGCACGCAGTTTTTGAGCTTCTCCTCGTCGGCGCAGTACGCCTTGGAGCCCAGCAGTCCCCGCTCCTCACTGCCGCACCAGATGAAGCGCAGGCCGTAACGGTGGGGGTGCGCCGCGAAATGCTCCGCGATACCCAGAATTCCCAGAGAGCCGGACATATTGTCATAAGCGCCCTGTGACAGAGACGTGGAATCGCAGTGGGCGGTGAAGGCAATATACTCGTCCACCTGCCCCGGCATGTCCAGAACGACGTTGTGGGACTGGCCGATATACTCCTCCTGCTTCAGCGTGATCTTCGCCGTGGAAGCCCCTCTGCGGATCAGCTCCACCGCATCTTTTGCGTTGATGTTCACGCCGGGAATTCGGTTTCCGTTGTGGACGTAAGAGCGCAGCTCCCGCTGGTCGATGTCCCGGTCGGCGTAATTAATGTTTCCGTCATAGGTGACGAAGCCCACCGCGCCGTTTTCCAGCAGATCGTGGTAGACCCAGTAGCCCAGATAGCCGTCGATCATCACAATTTTCCCCCGGCACTTGCTCAGCGCGTAGGGGCTGGAATCCCGCAGATAATAGAAAGGCGCTTCCACCTCCCCGCTTCCTGCGCACAGGTAGCCCTTGCAGGTCACTTCCACGCCGTCCACCTGCAAAACCGCCTCCTGTATTCTGGACATCGGCACGTCGAACGGCACGATCTCGGCTTTCAGCCCCAGCCCGGCAATCTTATCCTGCAAATACTGTGCCGTGCGCAGCTCCTCCTGGCTGCCGCCGGTGCGGATATAGGCCGTATCCGCAAATATTTTCATAATCTGTTCCGCGTTCATGGCGTTTCCTCCTTTTTTATATTCTATATAGTAATTCATCCGTGCCAAATTTGCAAGTCCCGGACGGCATCAATATTTTGCTCCACTTTCCAAAGAAATCGCTTGACATGCGTCTGGTTCGATGCTATAATATCACCCGTGGTGATTGAATGCACCCGTGATTTTCATGGGCCTTTAGCTCAGTTGGTCAGAGCCTCCGGCTCATAACCGGATCGTCCCGGGTTCAAATCCCTGAAGGCCCACCAGATTTTTCAGGTCTTCCGCCTTCAAATATAAATACATAGGGGTATAGCTCAATTGGTAGAGCGGCGGTCTCCAAAACCGTAGGCTCTGGGTTCAAGTCCTAGTGCCCCTGCCAGTAAAAACACCGGGTTTCTATATGAAACCCGGTGTTTTTCTAACTTTTTAATGCATTTTCAAAACATGTAAAATCAATTTGTCCGTTATTTGTCCGTTATGCCTGTTTTTTCGCCGGGTTCAGAAGGTTATCCATCATTTCCGCAGAAGCAGCGGCGGCGCTCTGAATGGCGTGGGCATAAACCTTTGTTGTGGTGTTGGCCGTGCTGTGCCCCAATGTGCCCGCCACGGTGGTGACCGCCACGCCGTTGGCAATTTGCAAGGTAGCGTTTGTATGCCGGAGGCTGTGGATATGTATAGGCGGGAGATCGGTGGTTTTGATAAAGCTGCCAAACCAGCTTGTCAGTGTGTCCGGGTGCATAGGTGTTCCGTTCTGCGTAACAAATACTCGCTGTCCTTCCTCCCACGGCTGCCCCATTTGCAGGAAAGTGATCCGCTGCCATGTGCGGTATTGCTTCAAGGCGTGAATCGCCGTGGCGGGGGCTTTAATGACCCGGTGGCTGGATTTTGTTTTCGTTTCGGCTGTAAATACACCCATATCCGGGAGGTATTGGGTTGCCCGCTGAATGGTAATAGTGTTATGATCAAAATCAATATCGCTCCACACCAGCCCCATCAATTCGCCTCGGCGCATACCTGTAAACAGCAGGACGGTGACGGCGGTACGGTAGTAAATCGGCTGATCCTCCAACAGCTCCAAAAGATGAATTGCCTGTTTGTCATCCAGATAGACCGCCTCTGTTGCCTCTGCCTTCGGCGGTTTTACCCGCTCTGCAACATTGGCAGGGATATACTGCCATTCTACGGCGGTTTGCAGAATAACCGAAATCAGCCTGTGATAGTGGAGAATGGTCTGGCCGGAAAGGGGTTCAGGTTCTCCCGACGGCTGAAATACTTTGTCAAAGTCGATGTGTAAAGCATCGGCTATTTTTTTCGCCGTTTCTTCGGTGGCGGCGTTGCCCAGCAGGATAGAGCGAACGGTACAGGTGCAGACCCCGGAGTCTTCTGACAGCTTGACTTGTGTGGTCTTATGCTGTTTCAAGTACGCTCTCAGATCGATCTTTGCAGTGTATGTGGATGCCTTGCAAACTTCCGCAAGCTCCCGGTAAAAGGCCGTCAAGTGCGTGGGACGGAGTCGGTCAAGATAGATACTCCCCAAAGCTGGCTTAATGCGTTCCAGTAGCCCTTGATATCGCTTGATGGTTTTGGGGCGAAGCTGTACCTGTGCATAGTCCTTCATCCAAAGGTCGCAGAAGTCCGCAAACTTGATTTTCTTCTCTGCGCTCTGCCCAGTGCGCACCTTTTCTTCAAAAAGCTCTGCCTGATGGCGGGCTTCCCGCTCTGCCTTTTTGTCGGACATACCCTGTGGGATTTTCCATGTCATCGTCCGTTCAATTTGCCGCCCGGTCTGATCGTAACCGTCATAGCAGCGGATCAGATAAGAATTACCCCGCTTTTTGATCGTTGCCATTATTCAAGCCATCCCCTCTCTTTGTCTGTTCTGTATAGAAAATCCATATAGTTTTTAAGATTTTCCTTTGTTGGGCTGCTTTTAGCTTGATAATAGAGGTTATCACAGGTTTTGCAAAAATTTTCCCAAAAAACATCAATATTCTGATGAGAATAGGAAACAGCCCTCATTTTTGTTTCAATGCGGTTTCTCGTTCGCCCGCACCGCTGGAGTATGTTCCGAACCGCCTGTTCACATGGTAGGTGCTCATATCCGGGAAAGTTGGATTTCCGAGAACAATACTTGTTTTTGAATGAGGTAGTTGCAAACCACTGCCCGCAATGCTCACATTTTGCCAATTTCAGTCCGTTGATTGCGTAGTAGTAGAGCAGACCATACACCACATCGTATATGCTTTGTATGTTCGTCATTCTAAGCCCTTTTGAATAGTCAATGTTCAGCCAGTCATCAGGAATCACCGAGTTTGTTATGTGTCGGCGTATACGCCACAACTCTACATCCTGCATTGTTAATTCGACCTTGTATGGTAGCTCCTGAACTTTCCCATTCACAGTAGATACATACCACTTGTTTGAATCATTCAGAAATTGGAGAATTGTAAACACGTCATCGTGGGAAATTCTCATTCCCCATAGGGTTTTCCAGTCCGATTCAGAACGAGTTCCGTCTTTAATGGCATTCCTAATTGAATTGACAATATGAAGAGCGTGTTCCTCGCTTGTGCGATACTCAATACCTGGAAACTCAGAGCACAAGAGTGACACAACATTCCCAATCGCATTGTTCGGCGTTCCCAAAACCCACGCCCCGTCTAGTCCGTTGCTGATCGTAACGATTTTTTCAGTAATGCACAAATCCACAAGCCACCTGCCTCCTTGTCATGTTTCCTTTCAATCTGATTATACTGCAACAACATCAAAAAGTAAAGAGGGAATTTCTGTGGTACATTGTAAGCATAGCAACTGACATTATCAGACAAGGAGGTAATTTTATGGCAAACCAGGATATCCGCAAGGCAGCAAAATCCGCCGGGGTTCATCTTTGGCAAGCGGCGGAAATGTACGGAATCAATGACGGCAATTTTTCCCGGAAATTGAGGCGGGAACTACCCGCCACGGAGAAAGAGAAGATTCTGGCGATTATTGAACGACTGGTAGCGGAAAAGGAGGCAGTATGATGCCCCGGATGGGAACAATCAGCGCGGCGGCAGAGTTAACGGGTCTGACTTATTCATGCTTGCGCCGCTGGATTTTGGAGGGGAAATTTCCTTATTTTGTCCGGTCGGGGTCAAAGTATTTGGTCAACATGGACAAGCTGGCCGAGTGGTTGAATGCCCCTGCCACGCTGACGGCTGACAGCGTGGGGGGATAACTTTGCCCGTTTTACGAAAAATCCACCGGGACAATTATACTGTCCTGCCAAACGAACTTTTGCGAGACACACGGCTTTCTTGTTGTGACCGGGGGTTACTGGTTTGGATGTTGAGCAAGCCCCAAAACTGGAATTTTTCTCACCGAGCTTTACAGGAAGCATTGCCTCTCGATACCAAAGGCAAAATTCAAGCAAGCGTGACCCACTTATCAAAGATCGGATACTTGAAAATCGAGCAAGAGCGCAACGGTGGGCAGCTTGGAAAGACAACGTGGTTTATTTACGATACGCCGTATCCCGATATGCAGGATACGGCACCGTATCCCGGAATACCGGATTCCGGTAAAGTAGCCTCTTATAAAGTATCGAATACAAAAAAGGCTACGCCCGCCTTAGAGGGCGGGCGGCAGCCAGAGATTTACTTTGACCCGGAGAGCGGGGCGTACAGAAGGAGGGGAACAGCGTGACGGGAAATGAAAGTTATTTGGCCGGGGCGATTCTGATTGACGGGGCAAACGTTCTTCCGGTGATCCGGGGACTGGTCAAACCGGAGGATTTTCAAGTGGCGGCTTACCGGGCGATATTCACCGCCGCCGCTTCTCTAGCGGCGGATGGTGAACCGGTTGACCCTGTGTCCATCCAGGCCAGGGCAAGAAAGCAGGGCGTGGAGCTGTCCAACCAACTGCTAACGGAATTGATGGAAATCGTGCCCACCTGCACAAACGCGGCGGATTACGCCCACCGTGTGGCGGAGGACGCACGTGTACGGCGAATCAAGGAGCTGGCTACCCGGATACAGGAGGACAGCGTTTCCGGTGCTGACGAGCTGCTGGCGACACTACAGCGGGAAGCCGAGGACATCCGGGGCAGCAGCTACCGGCGGGGGCTGCTCAGTCCAGCCGACACCCTGCACCGGTTTAATGATCTGGTTGTCGAGGCGGGAGAAGGGCGGGACAATTTTGTCCCCTCTGGCTTTCCCCGGCTGGATAAAATTCTGGGCGGTGGATTTATCCGTTCTGGGCTTTACATAATCGGCGCAAGGCCGGCAATGGGCAAATCCACCTTCGCAGTCAATTTGGCGGACAATATCGATGGAAACGTCATGTTTGTCTCGTTGGAGATGTCCCCCGAGCAGATCACGGCAAAGCGCGTTGCCCGTCTGACCGGTATTCCCGCCGCAAAGCTGTTGCGCGGCGCTGTGACTGATGATGACTGGCAGAAAATCGCCATCGCCAATTCAGCGCTTTCAGAACAGGGGGTCTTTATCAATTCCCGCTACGACTTGACCGTGCAGCAAATCCAGTTGCTCGCCCAATCCGTGCCAGAGCTGCGGGCAGTAGTCGTGGACTATTTGGGGCTTATCACCCCCACCACAAGGGGCGGTAGCACTTACGAGAATATTTCCCAAATCAGCCGAGAACTGAAGCGGCTGGCCATCTCCCTGAACATCCCGGTCATTTGCCTGTCGCAGCTTTCCAGAGCCGTGGAGGGGCGGCAGAATAAGCGGCCTATGCTTTCAGATTTGCGAGATTCCGGAGCAATCGAACAAGATGCCGATGCAGTTATGTTCTTGTACCGGGATGATTACTACACCAGAGACACTACCGAGGGCTTTCCCTCCCTTGTAGAGTTGTCTGTGGAGAAAAACCGCCACGGACAGACCGGAAAAACTGAATTCAACTGCTGGCTTTCTTCCAGCCTTTTCCGGGAGGTGTCATAATGGCTGACCGCAAGAAATGGCAGAGATTTGAGGCAGAAAAGCGCAAGCTCGCAGAAAAGGGCTTAACCTACGCTGAATACGAGCGGGAGGTCAAAAAACTGCTGCGCAAGTATGGGCTGTAAATGCGAGGCTGGCGGCGTTTCTGCCGAACGCCGTTGGCCGGTATTAAGCGTGAACGACAAGTTTTCCCGGCAAAAATCGGCGAGAAACGGAAAGGAGGTGGGAATTTGACCCATAAAAAGGAAAAGTTACTTGCTGCTCTGTTGACCAGTCGCACGAAGAAAGAGGCGGCCAAAGCGGCAGGTATTTCAGAGCGTACTATGCGCACTTACTTTGATGACCCGGAGTTCCGGGCGGCCTATAAACAGGCCGCCGCTGGAATCATGGACAGTGCTACCCGGCAGCTGCAGCAGAACTTGACCGCTGCAATAGACCGGCTGGGCAAGATCGTGGAGGACGACGAAGAATCCAGTATCACTCAAGTGTCAGCCGCCAGAACCTTGCTTGATTACGCACTGCGGTTCACTGAGTTCAACGACATTCTCAAGGAAATGGAAAGCACCGAGGGGGAAGCCGGATGTATTATGACCGATTAAAAAGCCGTGTGAGGGCAAGCAATGCCGCCAGACGGCGGCAGCAGGAAGCAAAAGCCCTGATCGACTGCATCGACGTGAAGCAGCACATAGCGCCTGTATACTACCCCTTACACGAGGATGTCAAGGCAGGGAGACACAGCACATACAACCTCCCCGGCGGGCGCGGTTCCTGCAAATCGTCGTTTGTGTCTGTGGAGATCGTCAGCGGAATCATGCAGGATGGGGAATCAAACGCCATTGTATTTCGTGCCGTGGGCAACACCTTGCGCGATAGCTGCTATTCACAAATCGGCTGGGCAATCGACACGCTGGGCGTTTCTCACCTGTGGCGGGGGCGTGTAAGCCCCATGAGCTATACATACCTCCCCACCGGGCAGGAAATTCTTTTCCGTGGTCTGGACGATGCAAGCAAGCTGAAATCCATCAAACCCCGGCGCGGTACATTCCGCTATATCTGGTTTGAGGAATTTTCAGAGCTTCCCGGCGCCAACTTCACCCGAAATGTAATGCAGTCTGTCTTGAGAGGTCAAGGCAGCAGTGCAATTGTATTCCGCAGCTTTAACCCTCCCATCAGCGCCAACAACTGGGCGAACGTATTCATACAGGAGCCGGACGAAAAGGCCGTCACACTGCTGACTAACTACACGCAAGTCCCCCCGGAGTGGCTGGGTGAAGCGTTTCTGTATGAGGCCGAGCGGTTGAAAGCGCTGAATTACAAGGCATATGAGCATGAATACATGGGCATAGCGACCGGAACAGGCGGCGAGGTATTCCCCAATTTGGAAATCCGGGAGATCACCGACGCAGAAATAAACGAGATGGGCTATATCTTCATGGGGCTTGACTTCGGTTTCGCGGTTGACCCTTGCGCCTTTGTGCGTGTGGCCTATGGCCGAAAGACCGACACCGTTTATTTTCTGGATGAAATTTATGAACGGCACTGGTCAAACAGGCAGATCGCCGCCGAGATCAAGCGCCGCCACTACGACAGGAGTCAGGAAGTAAGCTATGCCTACTATGTGGGCGAGTATACGGAGCAGTACACCATTACCGCCGATTGCGCGGAGCCTAAGAGTATCGCCGACATTCAGGCCGAGGGAATCAAGTGCATACCATGCAGAAAATTCCCCGGGTGTGTGGAATACCGCGTGAAATGGTTACAGCACCGCCGCATTGTCATTGACCCGAAGCGAACCCCCGAAGCATACCGGGAGTTTGTAAACTACAGTTATGCCACGGATAAGGACGGAAACTTTCTTTCCGTTCTCCCGGATAAGGATAACCACACGATTGACGCCGTTGCCTATGCCCTTGACCGTGTGATTTACGAAAAGGGCGTTTCCGCATAAGAAAGGGGTGAAAATATGGGCTATTTACGAATCAAATGCCACTACTGCGGCGGTATTTGGGAGGTTTACCGCCGGGACATTCGATATGGCAAGGCCAGAGAATGCCCGCACTGTTCCCACGCGATTGATGAACAGACGCGGAACAAGCAGATCATCCCCGCTTACTGCGCCATGTATGACGCAAATCTTGAGCTGTTGAAAGATCATACAGGCTACCATACCCCGCTTTTTGAGGTGAGCTATGAATCAGCTACTTTGTTCAAGGATTCAGAGGACAAAAAGCCGGTTTTCTACGAAGACGATTGATAAGGAGGTGTAAAAATGTCTATTTTTGATCAATACCCGGAAGTTGACAGCAACGGCCAGCGGTTCAGATGGATGGGGGAAGCTTGCAAAGAATATATGCCGATGGTTCATACCACATTCGGAACTGTACCGATGGGGACAAAATCGCCAACCCACAGTTATGAACCAGCGCCCCGCCGGAAGTCCTGCCCATTTTCAACGGCCATAGACCCCGTTTGCCGGGGTGATGACTGCGCCTTTATGAGCGGGGACAGATGCAGGCCAGGAACGGCACAGACCGGGAAACGTTGCCCCCTATCCGGCGGGATGGCCTGCGGCAATAACTGTATGATGTACGACAATGGGAGTTGCACCCTATTTGCAACAGAAAGGACTACGAAATGAGCCAGTATAACCACTTTGCAAAAGACCTTGACGCCGCTTTCAAGGAGGCACGGGAAAAATACACCGCCGCGTATAACGCAGTAGAGCAGGCACGAAAGACCTTGCAGGACGCGGGAACGGACGCGATGAAAAAGCAGATCGCCACGCTCCAGCTCCAAGATGCAGAAACAAACCTGCGCAAAGAAGCGGTTCGCATCTGGGCGGAGTTCGACGCGAAGGCCGCAGACCTCCGCCGCGCATTGGAAAAGGAAGTGCAGACGAGCAACCTTGCCGACCCCTCCGCTATTGACAGTAACGCGCTTGAGCTGATGAAAACCGGCATTCTGACGGTAGATGATTATTTCGGCTTTGCGGACAGATACGACAAGAACCCGACTATGCTAAAGCTGATCGGCCACTATGCGAAGGAAGCGGCGGACAACGCAGACAGCACAAAAGACAGGGTTGCATTATTCTGCCTTGCGCGAGACTGCGCCAGAGGCATGGGAACAACCTTGAGGGCGTGGGATGAGATGATCGGCGCCGCCAACTATTGCAGCGGGCGCGGCGGCAACGGTCAGCGGCGCGATTCTCCCGGCGTAACGCTCAGCATGGGCGAATGGTGGGAGCAGCTTTCCGGTGATTTCGTCGAGAGCTTCTAAACTGTGTCTATGGAAGAAAAACGGCTGACCCCGATTAAGGCTATTCGGGCAAAGTGTCCTGACTGCTGAAGGAGGAACGGAATGTATAAGAAATTTGTCAAGTTTGTATACGCGCTGAAATTTAAGATGAATGCCCGAAGGTTCGCGAATAAAATCCGCGGGGCAATGGTAGAACTTTCTGACTGCGGTTTTTCTGATGGAATCAATGGTCGAATGCCAAACATTCCCGGATTACCGACAGGGAAGGTTAACGAAAAGGTCGTATCCCTATACAAGATTGGGCAGGAAATGTACAAGGATGGTTACGGTTTCGGTAAGAAAATGAGGTGAACGCAAGGTGAATGTATTTGAATTATATGCCTCAATCATCTTAGACAAAGGCGACTATGAGCAAGGGCTAGACGAGGCGGGAAAGAAAACCTCTGAGTTTAGCAAAAAGCTGAAATCTGGGCTTGTCACTGCTGCAAAAATCGGCACTGCGGCCATCACCGCCGCGGCGGCGGGTATAGCGGCCTTAACGAAATCCGCAATCGAAGAATATGGCGAGTACGAACAGCTGGTAGGCGGTGTGGAAACCCTATTCAAGAGCAGCGCCGGGATTGTCCAGCAATACGCGGCGGACGCTTTCCAGACTGCTGGGTTATCTGCCAACGATTACATGAATACCGTTACCAGCTTTTCAGCATCGCTTTTGCAGTCCCTTGACGGTGATACAGCGGCAGCAGCGGAAAAAGCAAACCTTGCAATTACGGATATGTCCGATAATGCAAACAAAATGGGTACGGATATGGCATCCATCCAAAATGCCTATCAGGGTTTTGCAAAGCAAAACTATACCATGCTGGACAACCTGAAATTGGGCTACGGCGGTACAAAGCAGGAAATGGAGCGGCTTCTCGAGGACGCTCAAAAGCTGTCTGGGGTCAAATATGACATTTCGTCCTATTCTGACATTGTGGATGCAATCCATGTTGTGCAGACGGAGATGGGGATAACCGGAACGACTGCGCTGGAAGCAAGCACGACGATTGAAGGCAGCGTAAATTCTGCAAAAAAAGCGTGGGAAAACTGGGTTACAGGAATCGGAAACAGCAACGCGGATATGGCACAGTTAACGGGAAACCTTTTATCGTCCGTTACAACTGCGGCGGATAATATTCTTCCTGTAATTTCCACTGTGTTTGATTCCATAGGGGAAGTTATTGGCACGCAAGGTGAGGAAATCATCAGCACCGGCATTTCCTTCATTTCCGGCAGCGTCCCCGGCTTGCTCACGGCTGGAATCACACTCGTTGGAGACGTTGCAAAAGGCATTTCAAGCAATTTGCCCGCCTTGATCGGCTCTATTACGGCAGTTATAGAAGAAAATTTGCCAACGCTTCTTGCAGCTGGCGGGGATTTGCTATTCGGAATTGTAACCGGCATTGTGGAGAATTTGCCCAGCATCCTGGACGCGGGATTAAATATCCTGGGCGAGTTAACGGCGGGCATTGACGAAGGAATCCCCGATATGATGAATAAGCTACCGGAGATCATTGACGGATTTCTGAACTTTATAACTGGCAATCTACCGTCGATTCTGGCAAAGGGAACGGATATTCTCACGAACCTTATCACTGGCATCATGAACGGGATACCCACCCTTGTTGCAAATCTCCCGCAAATAATCACCTCGTTCGTTGAGTTTATTACCCAGAATCTCCCCACCATTCTGGCTTCCGGTGTTGATATCCTTGTAAGTGTTGTGGCGGGCATTTTGGCCGCTATCCCAACTCTGGTAGAAAGTCTACCCAAACTGGTGGAAGCCGTGGTAGAAGGCCTGGACGCCCTGGGGGCTGAGTTTGCAAACGCCGGTAAAGCTGTTGTCAATAGATTCAAGCAGGGTATTTCTGACGCATGGGCTAGCTTTTGCACGTGGTTTGAGGGCTTGTGGAGTGGCCTTTTCGGAAATCGTAACGTTAATGTATCCGTTAATGGGAGCAACAACACGGGCGGCACAAAAAATAGCCACAAGAACGGCCTTGATTATGTGCCATATGACAATTATGCCGCCTATCTCCACAAGGGGGAGGCCGTTTTGACCGCCTCAGAAGCGTCTTTGTGGAGAAACGGAACTGCCAGAAATGGCGGCGGCACGGTAGTCAATCAGTATATCAACGCTGTTCCTCAAACGCCCGTCGAGCTGGCAGCAGCTACAGCCGCCTATTTTGAACAAGCGCGCTGGACTATTTAACCAAACAGAGAACCGCCGCACGGCGGCATTATCTCCGTGGACAAGCTCAGAGGGGCGAAGCACTGACCCTATGCGTTTTTCCACAGCAAAACAGAATCCCGGCGCGAAGGACTGCGGCGGGTCGCAGATAAAGGATTTTCTGCGGATTGTGCCGGGGGCTGCAAATGCCCCCGGCTGGGAGGGTGAGCATTGTCAAACGAAGAATTAGCCATTGCCATCCAGCAGGGCGAAGAGGGGCGCACGCTGGAGCTTTGGGAACAGGTAAACGGCCTTGTGAAACGAAAGGCCATGCAAATCATGACCGCCCTGCAGCTCAGCGGCAACCCCCGGGGCGTGGAATTTGACGACCTGTACCAGACCGGCTATCTGGCTATGGTGGCGGCGGTGGAGACCTACAGCCCGGAGCGCGGCGCTTTTTCCACATGGTTCATGTTCCATCTGAAAACTGCATTTGCGGAGGCTACCGGCTACCGCACGAAAAACGGCAGGTGTGAGCCGTTGAATACCGCTGCGAGCCTTGACCGGCCTGTACAGCCTGACGAGCCGGACGGCGGCACTCTGGGCGAACTTGTCCCAGACAGCAGGGCGGCAGATGCAATAGATAACGTGGAAGAATCTGTATACCACGAGCAGCTCCATAAGGCCATAGACGGCGCTATAAGCGAACTTTCCCCAGATAATGCGCAGGTATTACGCTTGCGGTATTGGGGCGATATGACGCTATCTGCTGTCGGGGAGGTCATGGGCAAAAGCCCGGAGCGAACGCGGCAAATGGAAAACAAGGGAATCCGGGAACTGCGCAAGTCCAGAACCCTGCACCGCTTTCTTGACTTTGACATGTACCACGGTACAGGGTTAGGAGCGTTCAGATTGTCCGGCAGCTCCATACAGGAGCAATACATACTGAAACAGGAGCGCCGGGAAGAATACGAACGCAAGCGGCGGAACGAACAGGCATTCGAGGAAGAAGCGGACGCAATGACCCGGAGAGTTGCCGCCCGTGTTGCTTCCATGTCCCCGGAGGAAAAGCGGGCAATGCTGGAAAGGGCAGGAATCACCGTAACCACATAGAGCAACGCCCCCGGCCTGATAACCGGGGGCGTGGTGTGCTTATATGTAATCTTCAAAGTATTGCAGGGTGGAGAACTTCACAATATTCCTGTTTCTGGAAATGTTTATGTGCTGCTTCGCTTTTTTGTATTTCTTGATGTATTGCCGCATTTTCTGCTCTATGGTATAGCTGTTTATGCTTTTCAATACTTCAAATTCATTCGGGCGGATGTGCGGTTTAATCGAAGAAATATATTCGGCTGGGTTGTCAATCACAACAGCCTTTGTGAAGTCAATGCCGCATTTATTGGCCTTATCTGTCCAGATCGTATGCTCATGGTTAATATTGGAGCGCATGGGGATTGCCCACAGAACGCCATCAATTAGGACACCAACCCGGATATAAGGGCGGCTTGTTTTCTGTTCAATTTCAGGACAATCTTTATAGCGCCGATAAAATTTTTCGGTTAGGAAAATGACATTCAGCATTATTCGACACCTCATAGCCGAAGAAAACGGCCACGCGCGAGCGTGACCGTTCTTCTCTGCGAGCATTCTTTTGTTTACCCTCCACACGCTCTATGTGGAGATCAACTCAGCGAGCATTCTTTTTTATTGACTTGCGCTCTACAAGTCGACAGCGGCGGTAATATCTCTATTACGCTTGCGGATTTCTCCGCACTGTTATTATATGAACTTTAATTCAAAAAGTCAACACCAAAATGAACCAAAATTCAGGAAAATGCGTATTGGCGCACAATCGGCAGCAAAATGCCGCCCCGCAATACTCCCGGAATATAGACCCCGTCGCGTTTCACGGCACCCTGAAACAGGGTGTCATGTCAGAGTTGACTGCGTCCGAGATATCGCCAAAATTGGCGGTGTGTCCAAAATTGGACAGTCAGGAATCCTCACTACCAGTGTCAGCCCGCAAAACGAACGAAGCCAGCACCCGCGAAGGTGCTGGCTTTTGCTATTCTGTGGGATTGTCGCCCGTGGCGGGTTCTTTCTCGTCGATACATTCCAGAACATAGTCACGAATGACCGCGTTTGAGGTTTTGCCAATGCTAGAGCAATACGACTTGAATTTTTCAGCCTGACTTTTTTTGATTTTGCAAGCTACCGTCGCCATATTTTCGCTGTCCCACTTCGCATTGGCTTTTTTCTTCGATTCCGATACCGGCATTGTGTCCCCCCTTCTATGTGGGAGTGTGGCGGGGGCACTAATTGTGCGCCCCTCTCCCACCATCCGCATTATAGCACATAATGTATATACTGTCAACCGTGTAAAAATGTCCAATACTACACGGTAAACATTGTATAATATGTCAATAGATATACACGGTTAACAGTGCTATAATAAAGGCACAAAGAACAAAGCACCACACCGCAGGAGGTAACACCATGAAAGAGATTAGAACTAAGGTTTGCAAGAAAGCCAATGCTTACATAAAGTCCGGTATGAACCGCTCTGCTGCTTTCAAGCGGGCATGGCCTGAAACCTATGTCAAGGCTGCTAACCTCCAGAACGGGGACAAAATCATGGTTACGACCTGTTCCAATCTCTGGCGGAAAATGGTTACTGCACCCGCGACCGTGATTTGCGTTAACATGTTCGGCAAAAATGTCAACATCATGGTCAAAGCTGTCGACGGTATGAAAGAGTTCTTTACGGATGCTTTCATGCCCGCCGCCCAAATGGTCGAAATCGTCTAACAGACGTTTCACATAATCAATAATCAGGAGGTCAACACAATGGACACCAAGATCAAGGAAATTCGTGAATTGAGGCGGATGCAAGAAGAACTTGCGGCAGAGCTGGATGCGCTGGTCGATGAAGTCAAGCGGTATATGGACGCGGAGGGTGTGGACGCCATCAGCGGCACAGACTGGAAGGTGACATACAAGGCCGTGACTAGCGCCCGGTTTGACAGCACGGCATTTAAGAAAGCTATGCCCGATCTGGCCGAGGCGTTCACGAAAACAACCACAAGCAAAAGATTTTGCATTACATGAACAAGGAGGTGAGGGAATGGAAGACCACGATATACTGCTGATTATAATAATTATTTTGGACATTCTGGCCGTAGTTATAGCCGGCATTCTTTTCGCGCTCTTTGGATAACGGATTCAATGCTTGCGCTGTCGTAATTCAGATTTGGATTAAAATTTTGAGGAGGAATATAAAAATGCTTACAAAGAAAACCACCGAAGCCGCTTATGCACAGTTTTTGAGCGAAACCAACTACAAGCGCCTGCCAAAGACTGCGGACGCGCTGTTTACACAGCTTGAAAAGCAGCTGCGCACAATCGATGAAACCGAAAACGACGGCTTTTTCCCGGCCATCGCCGCCGCCCTTTTCCGGATGGTGAAAGCCGCCAACCGGAACCGTGAGTTGCTGAGTGAATTTTACGGGCTGCTTTCCGCTTTAGCTGTTGTCTGCGAGGAAGGCACAGAGGGAGACATTAGGTTGCTGCGCGTCTTAGCTTCATTGCGGGCGCACAAACAGGAGGTGGCGAGATGATGACCAAAGAAGAAAGGAAGAATGTCAATGAAGAACTGGTAGCCCTGCTTCTGTCATTTCCGGAGAAACAGGCTGCGGCAATTCTAAAGGCTGTTACACAAGATCATTTTTGGGACTTGCCCGAATCAGAACAAGTCGAACTTCTGCGGAGGTGTATACATGAATAAAAAGACCACCTTGCCCCCGGAGGGCGTGGAGGGTATCGAAACCATAGAGGATATTCTAGCAATGGCCAAAGATGAAAAACGTGAAATCCTCCGACTGTGGAAAGAGCGGAAGGCCAGAGAAGCAAAGTCCGGTCGTGGCGGCAAAAGGCAGCCAAGCGGTAAGTTTGAATCTGCGTGAGTGTCCCCAAATTAGCGGGGTGGCGGATTTTACTCCGCCACCTAATTTTGTCCGTTATTTGTCCGTTAAAGATATACAAAGATAGTGCAAGTTACAAAAGGATATGAAATCTTTCAGGTGCAAAAATCGCAATATATAAAAGATATGAAAAGTTAGAAAAAGATAGTTAAAAGTGCATTTCTTACTCCAAAACCGTAGGCTCTGGGTTCAAGTCCTAGTGCCCCTGCCAGGAATGGGAATTCTCAGTGTCTGCTGAGAATTCCCATTCTTCCTATATTCAGTTGATTTTTCGGGGTTATTCCCGGTATTTGCGGGATTCCGTGATCCAGTCATCCAGGAACCGCATCTGCTCGTCCGTGTGGAACCAATGCTCGCCGCCGGGCATGACGGTCAGCGCCGCGCCGGTTTTCTCCGCAAAGGCCGATATGGTTTCCAGCGAGGTCAGATTGTCATGCTCTCCGTACAAAATGCGGCTGGGAACGCGCCATGAAATCGGATGCTCCCGCACATAGCACAGGTACTTCCACGACAGCGTTTCCCCGAAATCCGTTGGAATCTCCAACTTTTCTGCAAGCTCCTGTTCGGTCACGTCTGCCCACAGCATCATATTTTCAATCAACTTTTCCATATCCACAACGGGAGAAATCAGGCAGGCACTATCAACCAGCGCTCCATCCAGCGAGGACAGCGAGAAAAACGCGCCGATGCTGTTCGCTACCAGTGTGAGACGATCGCAGTGCTTCCGCTGCTGGGCGAAAAACTCCGGGAATTCTTCCTTGGCCTCCCACGGGGTTTGTGCGTGGTAATCAAAGCCGATCACTTCACTGTCCGGGAACAGCTGTCTGTAATGCTCGGCTTCCGCCGCAGAGCCGCCCTTTCCATGGACATAAATCACAATATTCTTCATAAAAACTCCTTAATCAGACATTTCCGTTGACAATTTTATACTGAATTCCAATTAAAATCTTTAGAAAAGATTTTAATTGCCCGAAGGGCAAGGAGTTCATATGAGACTTGTTTTGTGATTTCTTTCCTTATAAATCACAAAACTGGCAGCGCCATTAGGCGATGCCTTCCTGATTAAAATCAAAGATTTTAATCAGGAAATAGTATTAATCTTTTTCGGCCATAGCAAATGGTCTGCCGCAAAATCTGCGGCAGACCGTTTGGTTATCCCCTATTGTCTGACTCAGCGTCCGATCTTGATACCGGTCAAACGCTCGTAATACTTGGCGATGGCGCTGTGGTCGTTGCCGCCGCAGTCATTGTTGTGCAGCCACTGCAGAATTTCCTGAACGGAGGCGGTCATGGGGACGGGCGCACCTACAGCATGGGCGCAGTCCAAAGCGTTGTTCAAATCCTTGATGTGCAGGTCGATCTTGAAGCCGGGCTTGTCGTTGCCCGCGATCATCATGGGACCCTTGGCATCCATAACCGTGGAACCGGCGAGGCCGCCGCGGATGGCGCGGTAGACCACCTCAGGGTCAACACCGGCCTTCTGCGCCAGCGTGAAGGCCTCGGCCACCGCCTGAATGTTGCAGGCAACGATGATCTGGTTGGCAAGCTTTGTGGTATTGCCCGCGCCCACATCGCCGCAGAGGGTCACGGAAGCGCCCATCGCGGCGAGGATGTCCTTGCAGGCGTCGAAGACCTCCTGCTTACCGCCCACCATGAAGCTCAGCGTGCCGTCAATGGCCTTTGGCTCGCCGCCGGAAACGGGGGCGTCCAGCATTTCGACGCCTTTCTCCGCCAGAACCGCGGCGATCTCTTTGGAGACCACGGGGCTGATGGAGCTGCAGTCTATGAATATCTGACCGGCGTGCATGTAGTTGACCACATCCCCCAGCATGACCTCCTTGACCTGCGGGCCGTTGGGCAGCATGGTGATGATGATTTCGGCATTTTCCGCCAGCTCCTGACGGGAGACGGCATGGGCGCCGTCCTTCGCCAGCTCCTCCATGGGAGCCTTGCTGCGGTTGTTTACCCAGACCTCATGGCCTGCTTTCAGTAGGTTTCTGACCATAGGCTTGCCCATGATACCAAGACCAATAAATCCGATTTTCATGTAACATTACCTCCCGGAAAGATACGCCGCCGCGCGGCTTCTCTTTATTATCACGCAGTTTTCAGCTACCTGCCTACATTGTAGCGGATGAAACAAATTCTGTCCATTCGTGGAATGTCCAAATCTGACGTGCAAAAATCAGGTAAACCGTGAATTCTGGAAAAGACCTGCTGTCCAAGGGTATTTTACTGGCAGACATCTAAAGATGTATTGAATAATCTGGCATCTGCATCAAATGCCCTGCCGCCCCTGAAGGGGCAATGTATCTTTTTATTCTAAGGCAGCACCGCACAATTGCGTCTGCGAGTCTCAGCCGTCTTTTTGCTCCACTTCCGCAGTTCCGAAAATGGGAAATACATACAGTATTCCTCCATTTTCGGAACTTTGAATTGGAACAAAAATCCTGTCTGAGACTTCTTGCCGAATTGTGCGGTGCTGCCCTAACATTTCTGTAGACGATACTGCCCTTAATTGTCGGTTGAAATCCCTCTCTACTGTAGATGTGTGGTCGGCAAACCATTTCTGCTCTATTGAGGGATTCTTTCCATTTCTTTGTTATCCGCTAAAGCTCTTTTCTACCCCCGGCATAGCCGGGGGTCACTTTGGTACAACCAACGGAAAACCGGCAGGCAATCTATCCGATTGCCTGCCGGTTACGCGTTTTCCGCGAAATAATGTTCCCGCGCATAGGCAAATGCCCGGTTGAATTTCTCCGCAGCCGCTTTGCTGATCTCCAATTCCGGGCGCATCATGTCAAAGGCGTGGATGTCGGTGCGGTAAACGTCCACATCTGCGGGAATCCCCGCGCTTTTCAGCGCTTCGATGTAGTGAAGCGTCTCCACGTAAAAAGGTTCTCCGTCCCCCACAAAGGTATAGGCAGGCGGCAGACCGGAAACGTCCTGCGCCCTTGCCGGGGCGGCATAGGCGGGGACATGCCCCTTCGGCGTGCCCCGGAGGTAGAGCTTTCATGCAATATGATTCTTTCGGGTGTTCCAGACCTGTCCGTGGTTGTCCCGGGAGCTTTCCGTGTCCCGGTCATCCAGCATGGGATACAGAGGCATCTGAAACGCAATGTTGACGGACGCCCTGTCCCTCGCCATCAGGCACACCGCCGCGCACAGGCCGCCGCCCGCGCTTTCCCCGCCGACCATGATCTGATCCCGCCGCATGCCCAGCTCCTGGGCATGGTTCTTCATATAGATCAGCGCCGAATAACAGTCCTCGGCCGCGGCAGGATAGGGGCGCTGAACCGCCAGCCGATAACCGGGGGAAACGACCACCGCGCCGAACTTTTTGACAAGGTCTACCGCACGGGACGCATGAACCATTTCCTTCATTCCCGCAATGTACCCGCCGCCGTGAATCCACAGGACGCCGACGGCGTTTTCCGCGCCCGTCTTCGGGGCAAGCACCAGCGCCGGGATCGACCCACCAACAGTTGGAATCCGAATCGTGGACACGGAGATTTCTTTATCCGGCTTCATCGGCCGCATCGTCACTCACCTCGTACTTTATCACATCGGCGTAACCACCTTCATTCAGGCAAAAGAATTTTCCGCACCTGATAATCTTTTCCATCCACCGTCAGAACCGCAAGACTGATCTCCTGCCCGAACCGCCGCTTTCCACAGCTGCCGGGATTGAGCCAGAGCCTGCCGTCGATCACCTGCTCAAAATACTTATGGGAGTGGCCGAAAATGACAATATCCGCATCTTCCGGAAGGTTTTCGATTTCCTTCCGGTTATGCACCATGAAGATTCTCCGTCCCTCCATCCGCACCGTCAGGTCGTGGGGCAGCTGCTCTGCCCATTCCCTGTCATTGTTGCCCCGAACCACATAGACCGGCGCGATTTTTCCCAGCGCATCCAGAACGCCTTGGTTGTTGATATCCCCGCCGTGAAAAACGCAGTCGCAGTCCCGCAGAATTTCCAGAACTTCCTCCCGAAGCAGCCCATGGGTATCCGAAATGACGCCGATTTTCACCATGCGCACTCCCTACTCGACCGGAAAGTGCGCCGTTTTCCAGCTCAGGAACGCTTGGGAAGGATTTTTTGCACGTTTTTGAAGCTGGATCATATGGAGATCGTACAGCTCCTTTTCCCCGCCGAGTACATCTCTGTCCAGTTTTTCCACCACCTCCCGGCAATCGCTGCAGAGCTTGACCTCCCTGCTTCCTTCAACCGAATAGAAAATCTCCAAAAAACCTTTCTTTGTGCCGCAGCAGCTGCAAACCATAAAAATACCCCTTTCAAACTTTCTCCATAACAAAATTTACTAGGGTCTATCTGAAAACCGGGAATATGACCAACAGCGAGGGATTTTTCGCCTGCTGAAGCCATTTTTCCGCAGGAATACTTTGTGTATTACAAGGGAAAATGGTGCACAGCAGGCGGAAAAGACCCGCTGTTTGGGCATGTTGACGGTTTTCAGATAGGCCCTAAAGCGTCCCCGTGTTTAGGTCGATTTTCCGCCGTCCAGTTCTTCGGGTTGGTGTCGTCCGGCGCCAGCCCTGCGAGAATGGCTTCATAGTGCGCCACTTTATCATCCATGTACCTTGCGGTGGCCTTCGCTTCCTCCACACGCTTATAGGCTTCTTCCCGCTGCTTCCGAATGATGGCATAGCGTGCGCGCAGATTTTCCTCGGATTCCTCCATCAGGCACAGGCGGCAATACTCCCGAATGTCCTCGATGGAGGCCCTGCACCCCTTCAGGCACATAATGCCCTGCATCCAGTTGACGGATTCCTCGTCGAACACCCGTCGGTTGCCGCTGTCCCGCGTGCAGGGCAGCAGCCCCTGATCCGTGTAAAACCGCAGCGTATGCTCTGTCACACCGAACATCTGTGCCATCTGTCTGATCGTGTAGTACATAGCCGAAATCCCCTCTTGACTTCGTGTTACTCGAACTTGTTATGATAAGTATAGCATAGACGAAATTTCTATGCAAGTACAAATACGGCGGTTCAAACATGGAATATCTGACTTTGAATAACGGCACCCGGATGCCGCTGGTGGGCTTCGGCACGTTTAGCTCTATTTCTGCCCCCTACCCATCATACCCCCTGTTCCGAAAAAGCCGAAGCGGCGCTGCAAAAGCAGCGCCGCTTCGGCTATATCTGATTTTTCCGATATAGGGCAGCACCGCACAATTCGGCAAGAAGTCTCAGGCAGGATTTTTGTTCCAATTCAAAGTTCCGAAAATGGAGGAATACTGTATGTATTTCCCATTTTCGGAACTGCGGAAGTGGAGCAAAAAGACGGCTGAGACTCGCAGACGCAATTGTGCGGTGTTGCCATAGACATTATTTCACGTTGATCTGGCAGCAGCGCATGGTCGCAAGCGCTGCCTCATGGGTCGCCGGGGTGACGCCCGCGCAGCAGGCGCTGTCCACAGAAATCTCCATCTCCGGGAAATTCGCTTTCAGCATCAGGGCGTTGGACACCACGCAGATGTCCGTACACAGCCCTACCAGTTCCATGGTGAACGTCTCCCCTGCCGCTGCCTGATACAGCAGTCTCGGCAACAGCACAGAACCGAAGGTCAGCTTCTCCACCGGCGTGTATCCCTTCTGTTCCAGCGCAGCGGCTACGCCGCTGTCCAGCATCCAGCCGGGCGTTCCCTTGATACAGTGGGGCACCGGCAATTTTTTGCCTTCGGCGGTGTCCAGATAGTTTTCCCGGTGGGTGTCCAGCGTGGCAAAAATCTGACCGTCAAAACCAAGAATTTTGTCCATGACCTTTCCCACAATGGCCTGCGCCTCAGGCGTCCCCAGCGCGCCGTCCACAAAATCCTTCTGCATGTCCACAACAATCAAAAAATGCTTCATGACGATTCTTCCTTCCCCGATCTCAGATGCTTCTATTCTGACACAGAAACGTTAAATCGTCAATAGTTCCGTTTCCTTTTTATGGGTTCAGCAACGATCAGCCATCCACGATCTCAGGCTCCGCGTTTTCGGCAAGGCGAATCCATTTCAGAAGCTTTTTACGCAGTTCCTGCTTGACCTGCGTGTATGCGGGATCGTCGATCAGATTGTTCAGCTCATAGGGGTCTTTTTTCAGGTCGTAGAAGAAATCGTCCGCGTAAAGGTCCGCCGCGGGCTGCGCGCCGCCGTTGATACCGGGGGCGTAGACGGAGTAGGCATAATCGGCCGTGCGGATGGCACGCCCTACCCGGCTCTCGGAGATCTGGGCAAAGACCTCGTTGGGGCGGTCGGGATTGGTTTTGTGCAGAACATCGGCAAAGTCTTCGCCGATCATTTTGTCGCCCACATCCACACCGGCAATGCCCAGAATGGTCTTGGGCAGTCCAGCGGTGCTGATCAGGTCTGTCACCACACCGCCGCCGGTAAACTCGCCGCCGGTCACCACCAGCGGAACCCGCAGGCAGGCGTCGTGCATGGAGCGCTTGTAGTCGTCATAGCCGTTGAGATGGGCGTCCTGATTGCGGGTCATGAAATGGCTGCCATGGTCGGCAAGGTAAATGATGACCGTATCCTCGTAGATGCCCATTTCCTTCAGCTTGTTCACCAGCCGCCCCAGATTCTTGTCCAGAGACGCGCACTGGCCCAGATAGTCGGGGTATTCTTCCCTGTGATTGCCGCCCAGCACCTCCAGATCCTTGGGCGAGGTGAAATTCGCGTACTTTTCTTTGGAGCCGATGGGGCCTTCATAGTGGTGGTGGTCGTTCTGGTGGTGGGGTTCAATATGGGAGACGGTCATGAAGAAGGGCTTCTCCCCCCTGTACTGCTCCAGAAATTCCAACGCGAAGTCCGTGATGCAGTCTACACGGTATCCCGTGAAATCAATGCGGTTGTCGTTCTCGTCAAACACAAAGCCGTCGTAGCCGTGGCTGGTGAATTCCAGAACGTCACTGGTGCGCCAGAAACCGGTATAGCCGCCCCGCAGCTCCCGGGGGATGGCGGTGACGGTATGGTCGATGGTGGGCTTCTTTTCCAGCTCGCCGTCGGACGCCAGGTGCCACTTGCCGACGTAGGCTGTTTCGTAACCGGCCTCCTCCATATACGCTCCCAGAGGCTTTACATTGGCCGGGAGCATGATATTATTCCGGAAACAGCCGATATCCGTCGCCCATTTGCCGGTCTGGAACATGGCGCGGCAGGGGCCGCAGACGGGCTGAGGGGTGAAGGCCAGATCAAACCGGGTGCCTTCCGCAGCCAGCTGATCCAGAACAGGCGTAATGGGAAGCTCCTGACCGTAGCAGCCGCAGGTATCCGCCCGCTGCTGGTCGGTGAAGTACAGCAGAATGTTCTTCTTTTTCATATCTTTTCTCCTTTTCCTGAGATTCCATAATAATTTTGATACCGCTTTTCACCGCAGCCGGCGTGCAGCTGCCCTGAAAAACGGTTCAGGGCAACCGGGTAACCCCGATTGCCCTTTCCCGTTAAATTTGATTTTGATTACCGATTACAGGACGTGATCCTTGTAGTTGGTGGGATCGACCATGACGGCGGGAGTAGCGTACTCCATGGGGATCTCGGTGCCGTTGACCAGATGCTCAACCACGGCAACGATGGCTTCCTTACCGACGACCTTGCCGGAGAAGTAAGCGGCGGAGCGGATGACGGCGTAGTTGCCCTCTTCCCAGTGACCGGTGGTCTCGTCACAGCCCAGCGTCACGACGCAGGAGGTGTCAGCCAGACCGGCGTTCTCAATGGCGGAAGCAACGCCCAGAGCGCCCTGCTCGGAAGCGACCATAACCAGCCAGGACTTGATTTCGGGATGACCGGCGATCATAGCGGAAGCACCGTTGTAAGCGTCTTCCATGGTGGTCACGTAGTCAACCTCGTAGGTGCGGTTGTCGAACGCGCCGCTGAGCTTGTCAGCCATCGCCTGCTTCTCGCCCTCGGTACGGGGGACGCAGGAGGAGGTGGTGTTCATGGTCATGTACAGAACGCCAACGGTCTCGTCTTCAGTCATATTGTTCTCGGTGGCGTAGTCAGCCATCCACTCACCGGCAGCGTAGCCGATGTTGTAGGCGTCGATGCCGAACCAGGGAGCCAGCTTGTTGTTGTCGCCGTCCTTCAGAGGATCGTCGCAGGCAACGATCAGGACACCGGCAGCCTCGCACTTGGCGACGACAGCCTCGGACATGGTCTGGTCGGGGATGCAGGTAACGATGGCATCGGCGTTGTCCGCGATGGCAGTATCGATCTGGGTCATGTACTTTTCTGCGTCACCGTCGCAGTTCAGGAAGTGCCAAGTGACCTCGATGCCGTACTCAGCGCCCTTGTCGTTCAGAGCCTTCTCAATGGAAGCGGCTTCGTTGACGAAGTAGGGGGACTCGGACTTGTAGATACCATAAATGTTCAGAGAAGTGGGGGCAGCGGGAGCTTCTTCGGCAGGAGCTTTGGTCTCGACAGGAGCAGCGGCCTCAGGAGCCTTGGTTTCGGGGGTAGTTTCCTTTGCGCCACAGGCAGCCAGAGACAAAACCATCACCAGAGCCAGAAGCAGAGCGGTCAGCTTTTTCATTGTGTTTCCTCCATTTTTTGATTTTTATATGTTTTTCGGCACAACAGCCGCAAACATCGTAGAATTACAGATTCTTCATGCTGTCAGCCAGCAGCTTCTTCTGACGGTTTCTCTGACGGTAGAAGTCAATGGCCAGAGAGCCGAACAGCAGGGCCGCACGGGCGACATACTGCCAGTACTGGGACACGCCTGCCATGTTCAGACCGGAGTTGAAGGCCTGAACCAGAATCACGCCCAACGCCACGCTGGGGATGGAGCCGACGCCGCCCACCATGGATACACCGGCCAGATTGCAGGCAGTGATGGCGTCGAAGTGCAGGTTGGGGCTGGCGGCAGGCTGACCGGAGAACATCCGGGAGGCCAGAATAATACCAGCCATGGCCGCGAACACGGAAGTCATCACATAGCAGATGATCTTGATGCGGTTGGAGTTGATGCCTGCCAGCCGGGCAGCCTCCGCATTGCCGCCGATGGCAAAAATGCTGCGGCCAAACTTGGTGCTGGACAGGACAAAGGCGAAGACCGCAAACAGGAGAATGGTCATGATAACAGGATAAGGAACGCTGCCGAATACCATGCCGTTGCCAAGGCTCTTCAGTCCCGCGTCGCTGATGGCGATGGGGCGGCCGTCACACAGCAGATAGGCGCAGCCACGCCACAGGGACTGAGAAACCAGGGTCGCAATAAAGGGAACGATGTTCAGCCGGGTGACCATCAGGCCGTTGATGATGCCTGCGACGGAGGACGCCGCCAGAACGATCAGCGCCAGCACCACCCAGTTCATGCTGGTATTTTTCAGGCCCCATGCGATGAACACGCCGCCGAAGGCCGCCACGGAGCCTGCGGACAGGTCGCTGCCGCCGGTCATGATCAGGAAGGTCATGCCGATGGCGGTCAGTCCGATCAGCGTGGAGGAAACCAGAATGTTGATGAAGTTTCCGTATGTAAAGTAGTTGGGGTTCAGCGCCGAGAAAATCGCGGTCACCAGAACCAGCGCAATCAGAAGCACAAGCGCGTTGCCGGAAATCGGCAGCTTGAAGCCTTTCTTCTCCAGGGTCTTCCCCTGTGCGGTATTGTTTGCCATATTATGCCTCCTCCATCATAGCCATGCTCAGGAGCTTTTCTTCCGTTGCGTCCTTTGCAGAAATCTCACCGACGATCCGGCGTCCCCTCATTACAATGATCCGGTCGGACAGGCCGATGACCTCAGGCAGCTCCGAGGAAATCAGGATCACCGCCAAGCCCTCCTTGGCAAATTCGCAGATCATGTTGTAAAATTCCGACTTTGCGCCGACATCGATGCCCTTGGTCGGCTCGTCCAGAATCAGGACCTCCGGCTTGGTGCTCATCCAGCGGGCGACGATCGCCTTCTGCTGGTTGCCGCCGGAAAGCTCTACGATGGGCTTTTCCAGATCGGGGGTCTTGATGTTGAAATTGGCCTTGCCTTCCAGTCCGATCTGCTCCTCCCGGCGGGTATTGACAAAGCCCAGCCGGTTGGTGATCTGATCCAGTGAGCCGATGGAAATATTCCGGCCAACACTCATCCGGGGAATGATGCCCTGAAGCTTCCGGTCTTCCGGAACCATGACCACACCGTTGACAATGGCGTCATGGGGTGTCCGGCAGTTCAGGGGCTTTCCGTTCAGGAAGACCTTGCCGCCGGTTCTGGGGTCGGCGCCGATGATGGCGCGAACCACCTCCGTGCGGCCTGCACCGACAAGTCCCGAGAAGCCCGCGACTTCACCGGCGCGAACCTGAAAGGAAGCATCCTTCAGGAATGGCGAGGACAGGTTTTTGACCTCCAGCACCACATCGCCGACAGTCTTATTCCGATCCAGACCGGAGAACACGTCGCCCAAGTCCCGGCCGACCATCTTCTTCACCAGTTCCTTATCGGTAATGGCGTCCATGGGAGAGTCGCCCACGAACCGGCCGTCCTTGAAGATGGCCACCCGGTCGGCGATCTGCCGGATCTCCGCCATCCGGTGGGAAACGTAGATGATGACCTTGCCTTCCGCTTTCAGCTTGCGGATGATCCGGAACAGCGAGTCGATCTCCGAATCCGACAGGGATGCGGTCGGCTCGTCAAAGGCGATCATTTTCAGGTTTTCCCGGCTGTAGGCCTTCATGATCTCCACCATCTGCTGATAGGCGACGGAAAGATCCTTGACCTTGTCGGTGGATTTCATATCCAGACCGAATTCATCAATGATGGCCTGCGCTCTGCTGTGAACCTCGCGCATTTTGATTCTTCCCATGAAACCGGTGGGAAGACGGCCGAGGAAAATATTTTCACCGACAGTCAGCTCCAGCATGATCTGCCGTTCCTGATAGATCACGCCGATACCGGCGGCCACGGCCTCCCGGGGGCTGTTAAAGTGGCACGGCTCTCCGTTGACCAGATATTCACCGGAGGTCTGCTGATAGTCGCCGTTGAGCACCTTCAGCAATGTGGATTTGCCTGCGCCGTTTTCGCCCATCAGCGCCAGCACCTCGCCGCCGTTGGCGGTAAAACTGATGTCGTCCAGAGCTTTCACACCGGGGAAATATTTGGTGATATTCCGAAACTCAATTACATTTCCCATTTTCTGCTCCCTTCTGATCTGTATGCTGCATCTCACATGACAATTGTTTCTACTGAAATTATATCGAAACGATTCCCGGATGGGAAGTCTAATTTCTGTGTTGAAAAACTGGAGATTTTAGACGTTCTGTTGTTTTTGCATGAAATATACGCAATGTTCTTATGTATAATGCACAATTCTGTGATGGCAACAGAATTCTGCTGACAAGCCGCTTTCTCCTAAGGCAGATATTCCCGCAGCAGCCGGATCAGATCCCGGCGGTCAGCCACCTCCGCAGTGCCGATCATTTTCTTCACCCGGTACTTGATGGTGCTGACAGTCACGAAGCAGCTTTCGGAAATGCTGTCGTAGGATTCTTCCCGCAGCAGGCACTCGATGATCTCCCTGTCCAGACTGTCGCATTCATTGAGCATCCGCTCCAGCCGCAGCATACCGGACAGCTCGGTATCCTGATAGAAGATGTCCCGTGATTCCGGGATGGAAGCCGGACTGCTGTCTCTGGCGCCGCCGTCCAGCTTCCGCAGGGAGGTCAAAGGGCTAAAATCCCACCGGATGGACATAACGGCATGGGAAAGATAGGGATTGCGTTTCAGATTTTCCAGAAGGGTCACCGCGGCTTTGCCGTATTCCTGAAAATTGACCCGGATGGAGAGAATATAAGGACTGTAATATTCCGTCAGACAGGTTTCGGCGCAGCCGATGATCAGCAGCCGCTCCAGCTCCTGCGGGTAGGCGGCAAGAAGATTGCGTACCAGCGAAATAGCCGTAAAATCATTCGCGCAGATCACGGCATCATAGTCCGCCATGGTTCCCTGAAAGCTTCGGAAGCACCGCTCCATGGAGCCGTCATTGATGTAAACATCCCGCTGGTCCTCCTGCCCGATAGCGTAATAAAAGGCTTTCTTCCGGCTTTCGTCGGACACGGAGTGGGGATTGGTGCCGTACAGGGCAATGCGGGTGCGCCCCGTGGCAATCAGGGTGTCCACCAGATGGTGCATGGAGCCGTTGGTATCGGAGCAGACCGTGCTGTAGCGCACGTCCAGCTCGTGAAACGCCTGATTGCACAATAGAATTGGGTAGATCCCCACCCGGTTGGCGTCCTTCAGCACCGTCCGTATCCAGCCGGTGGATGAGCCGATCACATAGATGTAGCCGCTGCTCTGGTTCATTTCTTCAATGGAGTGGATGAAACGGAACGCCATCCGCTTCATTTTCAGCTCTGATACCAGTCCGTCCACCAGGTCCTGACACCAGCCGCTGTGAGAATAGGTGTCTTCCACAAAAATCAGAATCATATGTTTCGCCTCCATAGGGGTATACCCGAATCGCTTCGGGCGGGTTGTTCCCTATTATATACCAATAATGCACAAACCGCAAGATGCGGCAAAAAGGGCAAATGTGGAAAAAGTACAAAATCACCCCGGCGAATCCCGAACTTTTTAGTCTTGCCCCCAATTCATTCCTCCATTACAATGGAATCAGCAAGCACGGGAAACTCTGATTAAATCGGCAAGAACTGTGAGCGAGAGATTTTTCGGCCAATCGAGGTATCGGAAACGGCGGAATACTGTATGTACCCGCAAGGGGTATGCCGCATCCGTAAGCCGGCTCACGCCGGCAACGGCTACGCTATATTTCCCGTTTTCGATACTGAAGAGTGGGCGGAAAAGATCCGCTCACAGTCGCAGACGATTTATTCAGAGGTTCCCAAAGAATATGCTACAGGAGGCTGCTATTTATGCCAGAAAACGTCACCGCTCGCAGGGAACAGCAGGTGATCCCCACCTATATCCCCAAAGAGCCAAACGCCATGCCCATGTTCTTCGAGAAGAAGCCCTATCAGGGGGCATCCGGCAGACTTTACCCCATGCCCTATTCCGACGGCATCACCGACGAAAAGAAGGATGTATCCTACGAGGTCTACACTCTGGAAAACGAATATATTCAGACGCAGGTTCTGCCTGCCATCGGCGGCAAGATCCTCTCCGGCTATGACAAGATCGGCCATTACGACTTTATCTACCGCAACCGGGTCATCAAGCCCGCACTGGTGGGTCTGGCCGGCGCATGGATCTCCGGCGGCATCGAGTTCAACTGGCCCCAGCATCACCGCCCCACCACCTTCCTGCCTCTGGAGGCGTCTCTGGAAGAAAATCCCGACGGCAGCAAGACCCTGTGGACCGGCGAGGTGGACCCCTTTTATCGGATGAAGGGCATGGCCGGTATCACCGTGGAACCGGGCCGCAGCTACATCAAGGCAAAAATTCGGGTGTACAACCGCACCAATCTGCCCCAGATCTTCATGTGGTGGGTCAATCTGGCGGTGGCGGTGAACGAATCCTACCGCACCATTTTCCCGCCGGACGTGGAATGGGTCAACGATCACGACCGCCGCGCGGTGCTGCAATGGCCCATCGCCAAGGGCGTTTACAAGTCCGCAAGACCCTTTGACTACGGCGATGGCACCGACCTTTCTCTGTACGACTCCGTGAAGGTGCCCTCCTCTTTCCTGATTTCTCAGGGTCAGTCCGATATGGACTTTGTGGCCGGTTATGACGGCGGCCTGCAAAAGGGCATTGCCACCGTCGCCGACCACCACATTGCCCCCGGCAAGAAAATGTGGACATGGGGACACGGCGATTTCGGCGAAATGTGGTGCTCCAACCTGACCGACGAGGACGGCCCCTATATTGAGCTGATGACCGGCGTCTACACCGACAACCAGCCGGACTTTACATGGATCGCCCCCTTTGAAACCAAGGAGTTTGAGCAGTACTGGTATCCCATCCGGGATATCGGCGATGTGAAGAACGCCACCATTGACGCCGCCATGAATCTGGAGCAGCGGGGCGACAAGGTATTTCTGGGCTTCAATGTCACCGGTTCTTTCCCCAATGCCAGAATCACCGTACGCAAGGGCGAAGAAGTTCTCTTTACCGAGACCGCCGACATGACTCCCGCGGCCAGCTGGTGCAAAGAGCTGGCTCTGAATGAGGATGCTGCCAACCTGACCGCCACCCTCACCGACGAGAATGGCAGTGTTCTGGTATCCTACAAGCCCTACGTCCGGGGACATAAGCAGCCCATCGAGGTTCGCACCCCCGTAAAGCGCCCCTGCGAGTATGACACAGTGGAGGAGCTGTACATCAACGGCTTCCACCTGGAGCAGTACAAGCAGCACAACTTTGACCCCCGGGATTACTATCGGGAAGCGTTGAAGCGGGACCCCGGCGACATCCGCTGCAACACCTCCATGGGACGGCTGGCACTGAAGGACGGCAAGTTCCGGGAATGTGTCGCCTGCTGCGACACCGCCATTGCCCGGCTCACCAGCCGCAACCAGCACCCCGCCGACACGGAAGCCTTCTATCTGAAGGGTCTGGCTTTGCAGTATCTGGGCGAGTATGACGAAGCCTACGACGTTCTTTACCGTGCCGCGTGGAACTATCCCCACCGCAGCGCCGCCTACTTCCAGCTGGCCACGCTGGACTGCCGCAAGGGCGAATATCTGGACGCTCTGGAAAAGCTGGAAATTTCTCTGGGACTGAATGCCGGTCACAGCCGTGCCGTGAACCTGAAAACCGCGATCCTGCGCCATCTGGGGCGGGACGAGGAAGCTCGAAAGCTGGCAAGCGCTTCCGTTTCCGCAGATCTTTTGGATCTGTGGGCAAAAGTGGAGCTGAGCCATTATGAGGACAACGGCGATGCCATCCGGGAAATGTTCGGTCAGAAGCCGGAAAACTATCTGGATGTGATCTGCGATTACTTGGAAGCCGGTCTTACCGAGGACGCTCTGTATGTGGTGAAGCTGAGCCGGAGCCATTATCCGCTGCTGCATTACTATCGGGGCTACTGCCGGCATCTGCTGGGTCAGGACGGAAGCGAAGCGCTTGCCTTCGCCGCTTCTCTGGATACCGGTCTGTGCTTCCCTGCACGGCTGGAGGACATTGCCGTTCTGAAATACGCCATCGAAAACAATCCTGCCGACGCCAATGCCTGCTATTATCTGGGCTGCCTGTACTACGACCGTTTCCGCTATGACGATGCCGTAGAGCTGTGGGAGCAGTGCATTTCCCGGGACAGCACCCATGCCAAGGCGCTGCGGAATCTGGCGCTGGCCTATTTCGACAAGCGGGGCGACGCCGCCTCCGCACGGGTCTGCATGGAGCGGGCGCTGGAATACCGGAAGGACCCCCGTCTGCTGTTTGAATACCAGCAGCTGCTGAAAAACACCAACGTTTCCGTGGCGGAACGTCTGGATGTATACGGCCGTTACCCCGAGCTGTTGGCGCAGCGGGATGACTGCTATCTGGATCGGATCGTGCTGCTCTGCCAGCAGGGCCGCTACGCCGAAGCCATCCATGCCGCCAAAATCAAGCGGTTCCACATCTACGAGGGCGGCGAGGGCAACCTGACCAAGCAGCACGCCTGGATGCATGTGCTTTACGCCAATGAGCTTTCCGCTGCAGGAAAGGCCGCGGAAGCCTATCAGGTTTACATGAACGGCGTGAATATGCCCAAGTCCTACGGCGAGGCCAAAACCTGGTTCAATCAGGAAGCCCACATCTTCTACTATCTGGGCACTCTGCTGGAATCTCTTGGAAAAACCAAGGAAGCGGCAAATGCCTTCGAGGAAGCCTCCGTCTACAAGGCGGCCGTTTCCGAGCTGTCTATGTTCCGGGCGCTGGCTCTGCGCAAGCTGATGCGGTTCAGCCAGGCACAGCAGGTCCTGACGGAAATGCTGGAATCCGGTGACAATCTGCTGAAGAACAAAGATATGCGCAGCTATTACGGCGTCGGCTCTCCCACGCCCATGCCCTTCGAGTATGATATCGTGAAGATCAACTCCGTCAACGGCCACATTCTCCGGGGCTACGCGCTGCTGGGTCTTGGCCGCAGGGACGAGGCGGAAGCAGAGATCGCACAGGCTGCCGCGTACAGCCCCAACGATTTCCGCATTTACGCTTTCCATCAAGTCAAGAACACTTTCTGATTTTTAACTGGAACGCCGCCCAAAAGGGCGGCGTTCTTGATGTTTTTCTTCCGTTATGCTATGATAGTGATATCAACAGAAACGAGGAATGCTTATGCCGCCGCTGTCCATTATGCTCAAGCCCGCCAGTTCTCTGTGCAATCTGCGCTGTCAATACTGCTTTTACGCCGACGAAGCCGCTCACCGGGAACAGGCTTCCTATGGCATGATGTCAGAGGATACTCTGGAAGCCATTCTGAAACGGACGCTGGCCTTTGCGGAGGGCAGCTGCACCATTGTCTATCAGGGCGGAGAGCCGACACTGGCGGGGCTGGGCTTTTTCCGCAGAGCCATGGAGCTGGAACAGAAATGGAACGTCAATGGTGTCGCCATCCATCATTCCATTCAGACCAACGGTATGGTGCTGGATCGGGAATGGGCGGCATTTTTCAGAGAACACCGCTTTCTTGTGGGGCTGTCACTGGACGGGAACCGGAAAGTCCACGATGCCAACCGTTTAGACCCCACGGGTCAGGGAACCTTTGGCCGGGTCATGGAGTCGCTGAACCTGCTGAAGGAATACAAGGTGGAATTCAATGTGCTGACGGTGGTCACCCGCCAGACCGTGCCCCAGATCAAACAGATTTATCAGTTTTTCTCAAGGCTCGGCGTGGAATACCAGCAGTATATCCCCTGTCTGGACCCGCTGGAAGCGGTGCCGGGAAAGCAGGGCTATTCTCTTGACGAGGAATCGTATCTGCAATTTCTGAAAAATCTGTTTGACTGCTGGTACCCGGAAGCAAAGCAGGGGCATCTTCGGTATGTGCGCTATTTTATCGGCCTGATGAATCTTCTTGCAGGCAATCCTCCCGGCGTCTGCGAGATGAACGGCGTGTGCAGCCGGCAGTACGTGGTGGAGGCAGACGGAAGCGTCTATCCCTGTGATTTCTATATGCTGGATGACTGGCGTCTGGGCAATCTGACCACGGATTCTTTCCCGGAACTGGAACGCAGGCGGCAGGCGCTGGGCTTCATTGAGGCTTCCCGCGTATACCCCCCGCAATGCCGCAGCTGCAAGTGGGCGCCCCTCTGCCGGGGCGGGTGCCGCCGGGACAGGCTGGCAATGCCGGACGGCAGTCTGGGCGTGAACCGCTATTGCGGCGCATTCCGGAGCTTCTTTGAATACGCCGTCCCGAAGCTGATGGAGCTGGTGCGGCAATACAGTGGACAGTAATATGGAAAAGAGGTGCGCTGCCTTCCATCGGCAGCGCACCTCTTATGTTTCATAGAATATTCCGGATCAGCTCCGTCAGCTCTTCCCGATTGTACGCACCGCAGAGCTTCTGCATTTTCTTTACCCGGTATTTTGCCGCGGTTTCGGAAATGAAGCACTGCTGCGCCATGACGGAATAGGACAGCTCCTGCGGCAGCAGATGCAGCAGCATAAAGTCCGTTTCGTCACACTCATTGAACATGGTTTCCAGATTGGCCAGCTTGGTAAACTCCATATCCCCGAAAAAGCGGTTCTCCGGAATCGGTACCGGCACGACCGGGCGACTGTCCGGGAGATAGGGTCTATTTTCCGTCGTCTCCCGGATATGCAGACGGCTCTTGAGCTTCACGCTGACGACCGAGAACGCATCGTTCTTCTCCATCATGGCGCAGATGGCCAGCGCCGCTTTTCCAAAGCTCTCATAGTCGTCGGAAATGGACGTAATGGACGGCCGGAACAGTCTGGACAGGAACATATCCCCATAACCGACAACATAAAGCTTCTCCGGGATAGCATAGTTCTTTTCCCGAAGCCTGCCCACCAGACTGACGGCAGCGTAGTCGCTGGCGCAGATCACCCCATCGTAGCGGTGGATTTTTTCGTAAAACTGGTCGAAAATCTCGTTGACGGAGGAACCCAGAAAGAAAACATCCCCTTCCCGCCCGGTCAGCTCCCCAAAGCGTCTGGCGCGCCAGAGGTCGGAGGACGCGCTGGGATTGACCCCGAACAGCGCCAGTCTTTCCCTGTCCAGCGTCCTCAGATAGTCCACCGCCAGTTCCATGGAGCTGTGAATGTCCATCTTCACAGAGCTGACACTGAGCCCGGAGGAATTGGTCTCCCGGTTGGACAGGACAATGGGATGAAGCCCCAGACTGCCTGCCCCGCGGGCAGTCTGATTGATCCATTCTTCGGAAGCGCCTACCAGAAGCACGCAGGAGCGCTCCTCCGCCCCACCGGGAAGCTCGCTGACCTCCTGAACATGGATGCGGCGCTTCCGCACTTCCTCGAAGATACCTCGGATGGCGCGCTGACACCATGGGTATTTCGCAAACTGCTGCTCCACCATCAGATATACCATCGCTGAGACCTCCTTTTGGTTTTCCCTATGGAAGCTCTGAATAAATCGTCTGCGACTGTGAGCGGATATTTTCTGCCCACTCTTCGGTATCGAAAACGGGAAATACACAAAGTATTCCGCCGTTTCCGATACCTCGATTGGTCGAAAAATCTCTCGCTCACAGTTCTTGCCGATTTAATCAGCGCTTCCCTATGATAGCACAGTTTTCACAAATAAGTCAATCCGGGGCCTTCGTCTAAAAAACGCTGTAGAATTTTCCGGATTTTGGACTTCTCTATTTGTGGAATATGCAGTATCATGGTAGTAATGAATGGCCCAAAACTGTCATGTATAACATAAAAGGAGGATTCCCATGTCCAACGCATCCATCCGCATTGAACAGCTTATGCTCCCCACCTACCCGGAGCCGGGGAAGGAAGAAATGCCGCTGTTTTCCGAGCATCGGGTTCACCAGCGTTCCACCGGCCGTCCCTATCCCAACAAGGTCGTTCTGGAAGTAAACCGGGAACGGAAAATCGAGCGCAGCTACACCGTCGTCCATCTGGAAAACGAGTATCTGGACGTGCTGGTTCTGCCGGAGATCGGCGGCCGGATTTTTGCCGCACGGGACAAGGTCACCGATTACGATTTCTTCTACCGCCAGCATGTCATCAAGCCCGGTCTCATCGGGGCACTCGGTTCCTGGATCTCCGGCGGCGTGGAGTTCAACTGGCCTTATCATCACCGGCCTTCCGGCTTTCTGCCCTGCGATTTTGAAACGGAGGAATGCGGCGACGGCAGCGTCATCTGCTGGCTGTCCGAGCATGACCCCATCGACAGGATGAAGGGCATGGTGGGCATCGTCCTGCGCCCCGGCTGTGCTTATCTGGAAACCCGCGTGAAGCTGTGCAACCGCACCCCCGTGACAAAGAGCTTCCTGTGGTGGGAAAATGCCGCGGTTCCCGTGAACGAAAGCTACCAGATCTTCTTCCCCAAAGACGTCACCTATGTGAATTTCCATTATCTGGACTCCCGGATCTCCTACCCCATTGCCGGGGACGCCACCTTCAACGGCATCGATATGACCACCGCCCGGGACATCTCCTGGCACAAGAACACAAAGGATGCCACCTCCTATTTTGCCTGTGCTTCCCAGTATGATTTCTTCGGCGGCTATGACCATGGCTTAGACTGCGGCGTCGTCCACATCGGCGACCACCACGTCTCCCCCGGCAAGAAAATGTTCACTTGGGCGTACAATCAGCTGTCCAAGACATGGGAGAATACTCTGACCGATACCGACGGTCAGTATGCCGAGCTGATGGCAGGCTCCTACACCGACAACCAGCCCAATTTTGCATGGCTGGAGCCATACGAGACCAAGGAATTTTCCCAGTACTGGTATCCCATTCAGAAGATCGGCACGCCGGACTACGCGAACCTGAAATGCGCCCTGTCGCTGCAAGCGGAGCATGTCTGGATTCAGGCTACGGAAACCTTTGGTGACGCCCATGTTGAGATCACCTGCGGCAATAAGACCATCCTGTCGGAGCAGGTGACGCTGAACGCGGCATCTCCCGTTATGCTCTCTTGGGCCCGCCCTGAGGGCTGCGTTGCCATTTCCGTCACCGCCGGCGGAAAAACGATTGCCTGTTACCGGGAGGAAAAGCCGGATAACCTGAAAAAGCCGCCCGTCAAAGATCCCATGCCGTTGGCATCCGAGGTTCGCAGTGCTGACGAGCTGTATCTCGCCGGTGTCCATGTGGAGCAATACCGTGACCCGGCTGTCATGCCGGACGCCTACTGGCTGAAAGGATTGAAGCGCGACCCCTACCATGCAGACTGCCTGCTGGGCATGGCAAAATACTGCTGCCAGATGGGGCGTCTGTCCGAGGCGGAACGCTATGCCCGGAAGGGTCTTGATTCCCTGACAAAATTTAATATGCACACCCAGTCCGGCGACCCATACTATCTTCTGGGTCTGATTCTGGAAGAACAGGAGCGCACCACGGAAGCCTACGATCAGTACCGCAAGGCCGCATGGAACGGCAGTGCCGTTGCCAAAGCCATGGTGCGAGCCGCCTGTATTGCCCTGAAGCAGGGCGACGCGGAAACCGCCCTGGCTCACGCCCGGCTGGCTCTGAGCCGGGATGCCCAGCATCCGCTGGCGCCGGTGGTCATGGCTCTGGCCTACCGGGATTTGGGGAACAAAAAAGCGGCTCAGGATGTTCTCGACCGTGTCATGGCCGAGGATCGCATGAACAATCTGGTTCGCTGGCTGGGCGGCGTGGAGGAAGCGCACTTCTTCACCAAGCTGGATTCCGCCCCCGACCAGACTGTGCTGGATATGGTTTTCGATCTGGAATCCATGGGACAGTATGCCCTTGCCGCCAGACTGCTGGAACAGTTCGGCAAGTACCACACCCACACCACCATGACCCTGTATACTCTGGCGTACCTGCGCCGCAAGCAGGGCATGGACTATGAAGAAACCCTCCGTCTGGCAGATGCTGCCGAAATCAGGGACACCTACCCCGCCCGTCTGGACGAGATTCGGGTCCTGACCTTTGCCCGGGAACAGAATGCCGTGAAAGCCCCCTTCCTGCTGGGCTGCCTGCTTTATGATAAGCGCCAGTACGAAGCCGCGGCCAAGCTTTTTGCGGAAAGCACGGAAGCGGAGCCGGGAAATTACATGACCTACCGCTCTCTGGCCGTCGCCTGCTTCACCCATCTGAACCGGAAGGACGAGGCCGTGAAGCTGATGGAGAAAGCCCGCAGCCTCAACTGCTCGCAGCAGGTGCTGTATGAATCCGCGATTCTGATGGATTTGATGGGTGCGCCCGCCGCGGAAAAAATCGCGCTGCTAGAACCACACGCCAGCAACTTCCGCCGGGACGACCTGTTTGTGGAGCTGGCGAAGGCTTACAACCAGAATTTCCAGCCGGAAAAGGCATTGCAGCTTCTGCTGAGCCATGTGTTCGTGGCCTGCGAAGGCGGCGAGCACGCCATTGCGGATCAGTATATGTACGCATGGTTCCAGCTGGGCATGGCAAAGAAAGCCGCCGGTGACTGGGCAGGCTGTTACGAGCTGCTGGAAAAGGCGCTTACCCTGCCAAAGAGCCTCGGCTCCGGCATCTGGAACCGCTGCAAGTACGTCCCCTATCAGTTCCATATGGCCGAGTGTCTGGAGCATATGGGGAAGAAAGAGGATGCCCAGTCCATTTACCGGATGATTCTGGATATCGAAGTTGAGTTCTTCAGCAACATGCATCTGCGGGAGCTGCCCTACTATCAGACGCTCTGTGCCGAAGCCCTTGGCCTGCAGCAAAAGGCATGGAACATCATGGCCCGCGCCAAGCGGGACTGGAGCTTTAACCTCGACCGGAAAGACAATGGCTTCTTCTCCACCACGCCTTTCTTCATCTCCTTTGCACAGGACCCCGCCATTGCCCGTCGGGCTTACTACCAGTACCTGCTGGGCCTGGTAAAGCTCTACGAAGGCGACCGGGAAAGAGCGAAAGCGCTGTTCCGGGAAAGCTACGCTGGAAACTCCGACAGTCTCTTCTGTCATTATTACGCGCATCTCTAACCATCCGCCCCCCCGGCAAGTGATTGAACCGCCCCAGATTGTGCAGACAGTACAAAAAGCCTCCATGTAGGATATTGAGTTTTAAGCGGAGTGGCGCAGCGACAGCGGTGCCACTCCCGTTTTTGTTTGGATGCGCTCGTGATTATAGAAGTAAATATACCTGTCAATCAGTTCATTCGCTTCCTGGATCGACTTTGGTTTGTGGCGGTAGATGCACTCCGTTTTCAGAATAGAGAAGAAATTTTCTGCCATGGCATTGTCATAAGGATTTCCTTTCCTTGACATGGACGGCGTTATACAGGATTTTGGTTCTTTTCTTTTCATAATTCCGTTCTGCACATAAGCTCAATTATGCGAAGCTTCACATGGGGTCTATCTGAAAACCGTCAACATGCCCAAACAGCGGGTCTTTTCCGCCTGCTGTGCACCATTTTCCCTTGTAATACACAAAGTATTCCTGCGGAAAAATGGCTTCAGCAGGCGAAAAATCCCTCGCTGTTGGTCATATTCCCGGTTTTCAGATAGACCCTAATTCCGCGTCGAGGCATCTCCACGCCAGGGAGAGATCAGCTCCCAGTACGATTCGCCCAGCAGGTTGCCATGGGTAAGGTCGAGGGATTGAAATACCACTGACTTTAATTCGGGCGTCTCCTCGAGGACACACCGGAAGTCTTCTCCTTTTGGTGTGCCGCTGGAGAAGGCTCCGGGAACATTTTCCCACACCATGAATCGAGGTCGTATAT